>Ga0334900_1000026_pt1 | contig 278521 bp, 249 predicted proteins | sample GraSluR3_MG_2_FD_207231 | JGI IMG/M metagenome (GOLD analysis project Ga0334900, IMG submission 207231) | Sludge microbial communities from methane-producing bioreactor in Wageningen University, Netherlands - Granular Sludge_31_08-R3 | ecosystem: Engineered > Bioreactor > Anaerobic >... | reverse complement strand
GACGTAATTCTCCACCTATATTTCTTATTAAAGCAACTTCGTTGCTTTGTTTGTCATGCTCTTTTTTATCTTTAAATACAACTAATTTTTTTCTTTAAAAAGCACTTGACTTCATATAGTTAGTCTCGTCAATCCTTTACTCTTGGGTCAAGATATGAATAAGTTATATCCGTTAAATAGTTAGCTAATATTACACATATCGTTATGAGTAAAAATAACCCCTGGAGCAGGGGATAATCCCTTGCATTTAAAGCTTCATACATGAGCGACCCCAAGCCCGGCCAAGAGAAAACCGTTTCTATTTGTATCGCCCCACCAATTACCAGTCCCAGATTTATGGCAATGATGGTTATCATTGGTAGCATAGCATTTGGCAATGCATGTTTTCTCAAAATATATTTTCTGGAAAAGCCTTTTGCCTTAGCTGTGGTTATATAATCCTCTTCCAATACATCCATAAGGGTATTTCTCATAGTTAATGCATATTCGCCAATTAATAGTATACTCATGGTAATTATCGGTAGAAAGCTGTGATGCAATATATCTAAAAGCTGAGTGCTCATACTGGCAAAAGCCATACCGGGACTTTGCATGCCCCCTACAGGAAACAATCTTAAGCCTACGCAAAATACAGATACCATTATCATACCCAACCAAAATGTTGGCATTGAATATGTAACTAATGAAAATCCCAAAGTACCCACATCAATCTTTGTTCCTCTTTTTGCGGCTGCCACTACTCCAAGAAATATACCTACTATTATTGCTATAATCTCTGCCATTCCGCAAAGCCACAAAGTAGGAAGTATTTTCGAGCCTATTACACTTGTAACATCATCCTTATATACAAAGGACATTCCCAAATCACCTTTAAATAAATCCTCAAAATACATGAAAAACTGGGTATACCATGGTTTATCCAAACCATAAAAAGCTTTAACCGTTTCTATCATTTCCGGTGTTGCCTTAGGGTTTCTCATTATCATAGACAAAGGATCTCCTGGAAGAACTCTAAATAATATGTAATTAAATATCAAAACAATAAAAACAGTGATTATTGCATATATTGTTTTTTTAATAATAAATTTTCTCCTCATAACGTCCTCACTTAATATGTAGGAACAAGGATTTCCTTGTTCCTACATAGCTTTAGCCTATTTCAATTTCATATTCATATAGTTTTCAATTGATAGGTTGAAGAAATAAGAGCCGTTTTCCGGTATCATCTTATATCCCTCCCATTTATCAGAACGAATTGCCTGAATGGTGTTGTTATATACAAATACTATATAAGGTGCTTCTTCATAAGCTATTTGCTGCATTTCCTGTACCATACTTATTCTTTCGGCCTCGTCCAATGTTACCGCTTGCTCTAAGTATAATTCATCATATCTGGCATTGGACCATCCCGGTTCATTGCCATAATCAGTTGTCAATACATTTAGTATAACTCCAGGATCCACATCAGAGCCCCATCCCCAAATGAACATATCATAGTCATATGCGTATATTTGATCGCTTAAAGCTCCGCTGTCCATGGTCACACAATTAACTTCGATGCCGGCTTCTTTACATCCTGCTTTTATTATTTGTCCATATTTTACTTCTTCTGCATTGTCGGCAATACTTATAAGCTCAAATTCCAACGGATTTCCGTTTTTATCTTCTCTTATGCCATCTGCATCCGTATCCATATATCCTGCTTCATCCAATATTTCATTGGCTTTATCAATGTTATAGCTTCTAAGAACATCTTCCGTAGGTTCCCAGTGGTATTTGTCTGATGGATTTATTAATGTGGTTCCAATTGTTCCTGCCCCCAGGTAAGCCATGTCAAGACCCTTTTGTTTGTCAATACAGTAATCTATCGCATGCCTTACTGCCTTATCCTTTAATATAGGGTTACCGGTTCCGTCTTCTGACACATTTATGCAAAGCTGTGTAAATCCCAATACTTCTCCTGATATAACATCTATGCCTTCCTCTTTTGAAAGCTGATCCATCTGTGCCACATCTAAGCTCATGGCCGCATCTATTTCGCCGGTTTTAAGGGCCTGTGCGGTACTGTCACTATTTTTGTATTCTACAAAGGAATAAGCTTCTACATTTCCGGGAGTTCCGAAATAATCATCATTTCTAAGTAATGTAAGTGAATTATCATTCATTTCTCCAAACTTGTACGGCCCTGTTCCTATTGGATTATCATTGCCGAATGTTTCAATCTCATCTTCACTTAATTCCGCCCAAATATGTTTTGGTAGAATAGGAGTAGTATTTTGAAGCATATTTGCCTTTGGCTCGCTTGTGGTTATTACTACAGTTCTTTCATCAGGGCAAGTTATTTCTTCTATTCCTGTCAAATAACTACCGTAAAACGAAGCTGCTCCCACATCTGTAAGCAGTAGCTCATAAGTAAATTTTACATCTTCTGATGTAAGCGGTTCTCCATCATGCCAATTGGCTTCCGCCAGTTTAAAGGTCCATGTAAGATTATCCTCACTAACCTCCCAACTCTCCGCAAGACAAGGTGTTGGTTTTAGTTCATCATCGTTTCTTACCAAAGGATCATATATAAGCTGGAAAACTTCAAAGCTCACCATGGCCCATGAGGTTATAGGATTCAAAGTATCAACGAACTGTCCGGTTCCAATTACCATTTCAGCCTTCTTCTCCCCCGTATCACCACATCCGGTAAGGCCAATGCCCATAGAAAAAATCATTCCTATGCACAATGTAATTGTTAATAATTTCTTTTTCATTTTAAATTCCTTTCTTAATTTTCAATACATTAAACTATAATTATGTTATTAAATTACGCCACTTTCAATTATTTCAAAATGCTTCTCATCAGCATCTATGAACCCTTCCACCCCCAATGGTATTGTAGCTAAATCCTTGGTATGTCCCAATGGCAATCCATATATCGCCGGTATATTGAGGGGTTTAATATAGTAGTTGATTACATCTTCTATGCTGGTATCACAATAATAGCCAGGATTATATTTAAACGGCACACAATTGTTGCATTCTCCGAAAACAATTCCCGCAGCCTCATTTAATTTACCGCTATTTCTAAGGTGGGAAAGCATATGATCAAAAATCCAAGGCTCGGTTTCGGTGTCTTCGATAAATAAAATTTTATTCTTACAATCAAATTCATAGGGAGTTCCTAAGCTGCTACAAAGTAGGGTTAAATTACCACCAATCACCTTGCCCTTTACTTTGCCTTTATTTATTGTATTTATCCATTTCTTATCATCTGCCAGGGGAATTCTTCCTAAAGGCTTGTTATTGCCAATTGATTTAAAAAATTGCTTTTCCGTGAATTCCGTAAGCTCCTCACTGTTGAACCTTGCAATCCCGGGGCCATGAAAGGTAACCAAACCACAAAATTTATTTAACATCAAATGAAGAGATGTTATATCGCTAAATCCCACAAAGATTTTAGGGTTCTTTGAAATCATTTTAAAGTCCAACCTATTCATAAGCTGGGCAGAACCATACCCCCCTTGAGTAGCCATTACGATATCCACATCATCCCTTGCAAACATTTCATTGATATCTTCTGCTCTTTCTTCTTCAGAAGCCGCAGTAAATCCCTTAGTTTTATTTACATTCTTACCCACCACAGCTTTGTATCCGTTTTTTTCCAGCCACTCTAAGCATCTAGTAATATCACTGCTGTTTTCCGAAGGACTGGCGGGGGACACTATACCAAAGGTGTCACCTTTTTTTAATCGTCTTGGCTTTAACATAACATCTCCTTGTGTTTATATTGTGAACTCTTTGTTTAATATGTGAACTAAGTTTGTTGAATTATATAACCATTGTTACACTTTGTCAATATTTACAGACATTTTATCTCCATAAAAAATAACGCTTTGTAAAAAGCGTCATTTTTATCTATAATATTTATTTGTATGCTTTAATTAAATTCTTCGGCAAGAACTCTGGCAACATATACTCCGCTGGCTGAAGCCTGGGATAACGAATGGGTAACCCCCGAACCGTCTCCTATTGCATAAAGTCCTTCTATCTTTGTTTCCAGATTCTGATTAACATCCACCTTAGAATTGTAGAATTTTACTTCAACCCCATATAGTAAAGTGTCTTCATTTGCGGTACCCGGTGCTATCTTATCCAAAGCATATATCATTTCAATGATATCATCCAATTGTCTTTTCGGAATAACAAGGCTCAAGTCCCCGGGAGTAGCTTTTAAGGTCGGGCGAGTAAAGCATTTTTCCATTCTTCTTGTACTGCTTCTCCTGCCCTTTACCAAATCTCCGAACCTTTGCAGAAGCACTCCTCCTCCCAGCATATTTGATAACCTTGCTATGGATTCCCCGTACTCATTACTGTCCTTAAAGGGTTTTGTGAATTTATTTGATACCAAAAGAGCAAAGTTCGTATTCTCCGTATGCAACTTAGGATTAGAATAGCTGTGTCCGTTAACGGTTATGATTCCGTTTGTATTTTCGGAAACAACCTCCCCATAAGGGTTCATACAAAATGTTCTTACCATGTCATTATACTTTTCTGTTTTGTAAACTATCTTGCTCTCATATACATCATCGGTAATATGCTTGAATATTTCAGCAGGAAGTTCAACTCTAACCCCAATATCAACCCTGTTTTTTCTCTGTTCGATATCAAATTCATCGCAAATTTTTGATATCCATTTCGAACCGGATCTACCGGTGGCCATCACAACCTTTTTGCAAGATATTTCATCCCCCTTGTCCGTGTATATATGGAAGGTATCCCCGTTTTTTTTCACATCCAATACGGTTGTCTTAAATTCCATATCAATACTATCCTTGGCATAATCAAACATCCTACCCAGTATTTCCACGTTTCTATCCGTACCCAAATGTCTAACCTTAGCATCCAAAAGATGTAAATTGTTCTGCAGGGCCTTAGTACTGAGCTCCGAATCACCGGTGGAATAGAGCTTAGCTTCAGAGCCCCCCATGGAGCAAAGAACGCTGTCCACATATTCCATTAAGTTCATAGCTTCCTTAGTACCTATAAACTGATGTAAATCCCCTCCAAATTTTGTGGTTATATTATACTTGCCATCGGATAAAGTTCCTGCACCACCATAGCCATTCATGATATGACAAGGATTACATTTTATACAGCTTTCCACCTTACCGGCTTTTATTGGGCATATCCTTTCCTCCAGCTTTGCACCTTTGTCAAGCATAAGTACTTTTGCATCTACGCCAAGCCTTTTAAGTTCATAAGACATAAAAACGCCGCCTGCTCCGGCCCCAATTATAACGATATCATATTTTCTCATTGTTACCACCCAACTATATATTTTTTACAACAATTTATTATATTATATATAGCAATAATTGACAAGACTTTTTAAACTTGCACAAATCCTTTGCATTGTGATATAATACATAGGATTCATTTAGGAGGTAGCATATGTATCAAAAGAAAAGGTATATGATAATGGGTATATTCTTTGTGGCTGTATCGCTTTATTGTTTAGTATACATATTCCAGCTGGGAATAACCGTACCTAGAGTTTCCGGTGTAATACTGTTTGCTCTTTTGGGAATAGGATGTTTTAGAAGATAAAAAAATAGCCTTAGGCTATTTTTTATTTATCATTATTCCATTTCTGCCATTATAGCATCGAATTCGGCAACAGCTTTTTCGAACTCTTCGTCATCATCAATGTCTATAATTTCAAAAGATTCATCATCAACTTCTTTATATCCATAGATATATACATCATCCGTTCCGTTATCCGGAGCTAAAGCAATGTATTCCTTACCTTCAACTTCGAAGACTCCCATTATTTCACATTCTTCTTCGACACCATCATCAAATTGTAAAGTTATAGTTTCTTCATCAACTTCAGGGTTTTTCTTTTCATCAACCATATTTTTTCCTCCTTTGTTTATATAATCAATATATCATCTTATTCAAACTAATTCAATATATAAATTTATTTGCCTTTAAAATAGTTAATAACATTTTCCGCCACCCTAGATGTCATTCCTTCAACTTCCATCAGCTGAGTATATGTGGCATTTTTTATCCCATCTATGCTCTTAAAATGATTAAGCATAGCATTTTTTCTGTGAGCTCCCACACCGTCTATTTCATCCAGTATTGATTTATTTACGCTTTTACCCCTTAAGCCCCTGTGATATGTTATTGCAAAACGATGAACCTCTTCCTGAACTTTACCCGCATATTTTAATAATATGGGATTATCCTTTAGGTCAAGCTCCGTGCCATCCTCAAAGACTATAGCTCTTGTTCTATGCTTATCATCCTTGGCAAGGCCTAAAACAGGTATATTTATATCCAAAGCCTTCAATACTTTCAGTGCGGCATTTACCTGTCCCAAGCCGCCATCCATAAATATTAAATCGGGGATATTATCAAAGCCCTTATCCTTAGACAACGCCCTTTTGAATCTTCTATATAATAGTTCTTGCAAACTCCCATAATCATTAGGGCCTTCTATAGTTTTTATTCTGAATTTTCTGTAATCCTTTTTTACGGGATCAAACCCTTCATAAACCACCATGGCCCCCACAGAATACACCCCGTTCGTATTGGATATATCATAAGCCTCAACCCTTAATACCTTATTATATTTATCGGATTTAACCCCTGTTTTTTTAATTACATCAATCAGCTCTTTCCTTAGCTCTTCTTTTTTAAATTCGGCAGCCTTTACCCTTTCATCCATGGATTCCATAATATGATAAGAGTCTGTAATAACCATATCCAGCAAAGCCTTTTTTGAGCCTTTCTTGGGAACTGTAATCTTTATTTTTCTGCCATAGCTGCTTAAATACTCTTCTAATATCGCCCTTTCCTTCACCTCTTTCTCAAGTATTAATTCAGGAGGCATAAAGGACCACTTGGAATAGTATTGTTCGATAAAGGAATAGATCAGTTCATCATCGCTTACCTGCATTTCGTCATCCACATCTATAATCTCTCTCCCCGACAATTTACCATCCCTAACCTTAAACAGGGCCACTGCGGTATTTTCTATACTTCTTAAAGGTATTATAATGTCCATATCCCTATCTAGTTTCATCGTAACCCTTTGGGTTTCTTTAAGGGCTTTGATTCCATTTAAATAATCCCTGTATTTTGCAGCTCTTTCATACTCCAAATTATCAGAATAGTACCTGATTTTTTGTTTTAAGGAATCAACCAGTTTACTGTTTTTACCATTTAGAAATTCCACTATATCTTCAATATATTTATCATATTCTTCTTTAATGTTTGGGTTTACACAAGACGCCATACAAGTCCCTATATGATTATTAAGACATGGCCTATGATTACTTCCGAATTTTAAACTTCTGCATTTTTTCAAAGGATATATCTCATTTAAGTAATCCACCACCTTGTTTACAGAGCCGGCATCGATGTATGGTCCAAAATATTTACTGCCATCCCTTATAACATTTCTGGTCTTAATAACCCTGGGGTATTCTTCTTTCATGGTAACCTTAATGTATGGATATGTTTTGTCATCCTTCATAAGCACATTATATTTTGGCCTATATTTCTTAATGAGATTGCACTCCAAAACAAGAGCTTCTATTTCCGTAGAACAAACTATGTAATCAAATTCATAAATGTTTTCAGCCAAAGATTTTATCTTCGGATTATTCTGATATGATTTTTGAAAATATTGTCTAACTCTGCTCCTAAGAGAAACAGCCTTACCCACATAAATAATCGTGCCAAGACTGTCCTTATGCATATATACTCCCGGTAAGTCGGGGAGTTTTTTTAATTCTTCATCAATACTAAACATTATTTATGGTAGGTCCAGTTTCTCCTTTTCCTGTCTTCCTCCATTTCCATAGTTTTTAAAGCCATCTCTCTTATTTTCTTTGCCCTAAGTGCTCTTCTTCTTTTAATATTTCTTTTGCGAAGTATTATGATATAACTAAAGCCCATTAATAAGATCAGTAAAACTATACCGATAATTATTGTGGCTTTATTTGATACATATATATATGAAGGTAACCACCCAACCTTAACATCCTTTTCAACTATTATATCAACGCCACCCATAAGTTCGTTTGCTATGTATATATTATATCTACCCACAACCGTTCCTTTTTTAACCGGAGCCGTCAGGTTTTTATCTATAACTACAACAGTATGTATAAGCTCCTCTGAAGCCCCCTCGGGCAGATAAACATATCCTTTTGATTTTGCATATACATTAAGCTTGGTAATTTCCCCGTGTCTAACTCTTATCTCCCCCAGTTTATCTCCTGCTTTAATTATAGCATTTCTGGTAACTTGTTTAATACCATAATCCAAAAGCTTAATAGTATCAGAGATCAAAGTTTCATCATCATTTAATATTACCAATATCAAATCCATGTCATCGTTAACGCACCCTAAGGCAATTGAGCTTCTGTTATTTCCTGTTTTACCACCATATACACCTTCATATTTAACACCCCTCATGGAGCCGTTTACTTCAACTTGTAAATCTTCTTTAAACAGGGGAAAATCCGAAACCAGTTTTCTTTCCTCATTTTTATTGGTGGCTCTCAATGTCAATTCTTTTTTTGATAATATGGTTTTTATCAAAGGGTATTCCATAGCTTTTTTTGTAATTAAAGCCACATCTTCAGCTGAGCTATATTGATTGGTATCTGAAGCTCCGGTGGGATTAACAAATTTTGTATTGATAAGACCCATTTCCTTAGCCTTGGTATTCATGGCAACTACGAATTCATCAATAGAGCCCTTGGAATATTTTGCCAAAGCCATGGCCGCTTCATCAGAAGACTCTATTAGCATTATTTTTATCAAATCATTTACATTTATTATTTCATCCACTGACAAAAGCCCATTCTCTTGTGCTATGTCTTCGGTTATTTCCAATTTATTATCATATTCTTCATCGGTCTTGATGCCATCAATTAAAACCATCGCCGTCATCAGTTTAACTATACTACCGGGGTTAATATGCTCCTTAGCGTTTTTTTCATAAACCACCTCGCCCGTTGATGCAGATAAAATATATGCACTGTCACCCTTTATGGCGGGAACCTTATTTTCACCAAATGATTTGCATGGCAATAAAGCAATTACCATGGCAAATGCCATAGTAATCGCAATAATTCTATTTATTCTCTTTTTTTCATGTTCTCTATTTATTATCATTTTCAAACTTCTTCATAAAATCAACCAAAGCATCAACGCCTTCCATAGGCATGGCATTATAAAGACTGGCTCTTAATCCCCCTACGGATCTATGACCCTTTAGGTTAATTAAACCTTCGTGTTTTGCAAGGGTAACAAATTTAGCATCTAATTCCTTATCTCCTGTTACAAAAACCACATTCATAAGGGATCTATCATCTTTATTAACCGGGCAACTAAAGATGTCGCTGTCTTCTATTGCCTTATACAATTTGTCAGCTTTAAGAACATCTCTTTTATGCATCTCCTTAACACCACCGATTCCCTTAATGTACTTGAAAACTTCACCGGCAATATATATTGCGTAACAAGGAGGGGTATTGTACATGGAATCTTTGTCAGCATGAATTTTATAGTCCAAATATACAGGAATTTTTTCATCGGCAAAGCCAAGTAAATCTTCCCTCATAATAACTATAGTCATGCCCGCCGGAGCAACATTTTTCTGTGCTCCCGCATATATCAATCCGAATTTGCTCACATCAATTTCCTCTGACAGTATGCAAGACGACATATCCGCAACCAAAACCAAATCCCCTACATCAGGAATATCATTATAGTGGGTACCGCATATAGTATTATTATATGTGATATGCACATAATCAGCATCTTCTCTGAAATCTTCTTTTTTAAGCCTTGGTATGTATGTGAAATTATCTTCTGACGAAGTTGCCGCTACCTTGATATCGCCAAATTTTTTAGCCTCCTCATAGGCCTTTTTAGCCCAAGAACCTGTTATTACATAGTCCGCTTTTTTTGAATTCCTCAAAAGATTTAAAGGAACCATAGAAAATTGTAGAGTACCTCCCCCTTGTAGAAACATTACCTTGTAATTATCGGGAATGTTCATAAGTTCCCTCAAATTAGCTTCTGCAGTTTTAATTATTTCATCAAATTCCTTAGACCTGTGACTCATTTCCATAACCGATTCCCCCAAACCGTTATAGCTAGTCATTTGAGCCGCTGCTTCCTCTAAAACCTCCAACGGCAGCATCGATGGTCCAGCTGAGAAATTAAAAACTCTTTCATTAATACCCATTAAATTTTACCTCCGAATATCCACTTTTAATCAATAATTAACGTAGAAATTATATCACTTATGCTGTTGAAAGTAAAGGCTATAGGTGATATACTCTATTTGTTAGTTTTTAAATTAATCGAAGTTTTGGGAGGGATTACAATGGAAAAATTTTATGTTTCAACCTTAAACAATATCTCATCTGTGGGGCTCAATCTGCTAAGCGATAAATATGCCCTGACAGAAGATATTTCTAAGGCCAACGGAATTTTGGTAAGAAGTCAAGACATGCACGATATGAACTTCTCCGAAAATCTAATGGCGATTGCAAGGGCTGGTGCCGGAGTCAACAATATTCCTTTAGAAAAATGTGCTGATAACGGAATAATAGTTTTTAATACACCGGGGGCAAACGCCAATGCCGTTAAGGAATTGGTTATCGCAGGCTTACTTATAGCTGCCAGGAATATGGACAGCGGAATGGCCTGGGCCAGCACTTTATCAGAAAATGTTTCAAAAGAAGTTGAAAAAGGCAAAAAACAATTTGCCGGAACAGAAATCGAAGGTAAAAAATTAGGTGTAGTCGGACTCGGTGCAATAGGGGTATTAGTTGCTAACGCAGCAACGGCACTGGGAATGAAGGTTTATGGTACAGATCCCTTCTTTTCTACAAAAGCAGCTCTTAATTTAAATTCAAATGTAGAGTTTGTATCTACTGTAGAAGAAATGCTCGGGGAATGCGATTATGTAAGCTTACATCTACCATCCCTAGAATCTACCAAGGGCATGTTCGATAAAGATATGATAAAAAATATGAAAGATGGAGCAGTTTTATTAAACTTTGCCAGGGGAAACTTGATAGTTGAAGAAGATATTCTTGCTGCTCTTGAAGCCGGATATTTGGGTAAATATGTAACAGATTTCCCAAGTGATGTCATCATAAATAAGAAAGGGGTTGTTGCAATTCCTCATCTGGGGGCTTCCACCGAGGAAGCTGAGGATAATTGTGCTAAAATGGCAACTCTGCAGTTGATGGATTACATCGAAAACGGTAATATAGTTAACTCAGTAAATTATCCTAATGTTACAATGAAATCTCTGCCAAATACTAAAAAAATATCCGTTATGACAAAGGGTGTAAACGATGTGATTAGTGTTTTAAGCAAGGCTTTAGGGGGTTCTAACATTCTGGAATTTGCAACAAATAAAAAAGATTTGTACGGATACACTTTAGTTATGGTAAATGCCGATTGTGATACAAGCGGAATATTCGATTTGAAAAACGAAGGTATAATTAAAGTAAGGGAAATATAAATATGTGGGCAATTTATTGCCCACTTTTTAGGTGAATGGCATGAGCAAAGATAGAATATTTAAGATTATTAGCATCGGACAACTGAATGATAATCCCAGCAGATTATATGACATTTTAACAATGGCAGCAGTTGCCGTTACTATAATTATATCCATATTGGACACCTATAGCATTTCTAAGAGTTATAAAGAAATAATTAATATAGCGGAATTTGCTACTGTAATATTTTTTTCTATTGATTATCTGCTTAGAATTTATACAGCTAAAGAACTATATGGGGATAAAACCACGGCAAAAGCCAGGCTAAGGTATATAACATCCCCTTCGGGAATAGTTGACTTTTTTTCTTCGGTTCCCTTTTTCTTCCCGGCCTTTATGGGTACAACAGCATTAAGAATATTTAGAATAATAAGGATACTTAGGGTATTAAGAATACAAAACTATTCTTCCGCTCTAATGCTTATTACAACAGTATTGACTAAGAAGAAGCACCAATTGCTTTCATCAGTTTTCATATTGACCTTGCTGGTTCTTTCTGCTTCCCTGTTAATGTATAGTGCAGAGCACGAGGCCCAGCCGGAAGCCTTTAAAAATGCTTTTTCGGGCATGTGGTGGGCAACTTCAACCTTGTTTACCGTAGGCTACGGGGATATCGTTCCCATAACTGTATTAGGCAGAATATTTGCTTCTATCTTAACATTTCTTGGGGTCTTGGTTGTGGCTATACCCACAGGTATATTATCCGCCGGATTTGTGGAGGAATTTTCCTTGGAAAATAAAAATAATGCCGTTGCAGAATGCAACGACATCAAATATTGTCCATATTGTGGCAAGAAAATAATTAAATAACTATTTTGGCAACGCTTTTCTAAGCGTTGTTTTTCTTTTCATATCTCTATCAGGAACTATTATATTAACTCCGCTATGAATGATTGATATATCTATCTCGTCATAACCCGGTTCAAATTCTCCGTCTAATGTCCAAGGCATTGATCTTTCTGCCTGTATTTGAACCGATTCCGTGCTAAAAAAAGTAATCAAAGGAGAATTAAAGCTTTGGTCAAGCATCGCTACTATCATGCTATTTAATTCAATTAGACTTTCAGGAGCTCTGATTAAGAAAACTTCCACCTTACCGTCGTTCATATCAACATCAAAGTCCTCAAAAGATAGTATTCCCCCAACGGAAGTCGAGTTACAGATGGCACCAAATATGAAGTTACCTTCTATTACTTTTTCATTCGTCGTTATTTTTACTCTTTCAGGCTTAATATTCGGAATCTCCCTTATGCCCTGTAAAACATATGCCGTGTGTCCTATCATGTTTTTTATGTTCTGAGGGGCTTCATATGATGAACTAGTAAACGCTCCAAAGGATGCAACGTAAGAAAAATATCGCTTATTAAATCTTCCCACGTCCAGTTTCCTTATTACTCCTCTTGTGATGTCCTTGGCAGCTATCAGTACATTTTTAGATACCCCCAAGCTGGTGGCAAAATCGTTGGTGCTACCCGATGGTATATATCCCACGGGGATATCATTATTACCGGATTTTAATAAGCCCGCCACTACTTCGTTTAATGTGCCGTCTCCTCCTATACATACAACCAAGTCCATACCTTCGGTGAATTCCTCGGCGTATCTCATGGCATCGCCTTGATCAGATGTTGTAAGCACCGTAGGCATATAGTTGCTTTCAATAAATATCTTGATTATTTCCACAAAAACTTTATTGGCATGCATCATGCCGGCTTTAGGATTTAGGATTATAAGGGCTTTTTTAATCTTTTCATCACTCTTTAAATCATTACCCATTATTAATGTCATACATACCTCCGCTACTAATCTTTCTTATTATTTATATATTCATGTTCTTTGTCTTTCCTACCGGCATCAATTATATGATTACCATTTGAGTCCCTATTGCTTCCTTCTTGATTTATAATATAGCCTTTAAGCTTCTCAGGAGTAAGTCTGCCTTTTTCCATGATTTCATCCCAAGCCTTATTAAACATTACCCCGATTATCAATACCCAGGATATAAAGTAAAACCAAAACATCAGTACTACGATGTTTGCCAATGAACCATATATTATATTGTAATTTGAAATATTATTTGCATAAAATGAATAAACCACGGTAACAAGTAACATGCCCATGCTAGCCACAATGGCCCCCGGTACAATTGATTTTATAGGTACTCTGATTCTCGGCAGCAAATAATAATTTAATATTACCATCACCAGGTATAGACCCATGGCCACCGGCCATCTTAAGAGCATAAGAAGATTGGTTATTACATGCATATGAAAAACCGTATCAACAAATTCGTTTAATAAATTCCCCCCTTGAATAAATATTATTATAGCGAAGGATATGGCAAACAGTGAAAATATAGCTGTGGGAATTGCCATAATTCTTTCTCTGAAAAAATTAAACTTATAAGTACCACTTGTTAATGTATAGTTTGAAATCCTGGCCAATCCAAATTGCAAGCTGGATGCAGCCCATAAGGACAACACTATCAACAATATATTTGTCAATACCACCGAACCCGAATTAAATAAAACTGTTAGTGTATTCTTAACTGCACTATCAACATATTTATCTATCCAGTTATTTAAGAAGTCTAAAGAAACATCAAAAACCCCCAACAATTGAGATATAACAATTATTGTAGGCACGCTGGACATGAAAAAGAAATATGCGAGCTGAGCAGCAAAGCCCTGATAATATGGATCATCAAACTGCCCCCATATATTAAAACCTATCCTAACATATTTGTTTTTAAAAAATTTACTATCTTCTTTCACTTAAAAGTTTCTCCAATTGTTTTAAAGCAACAGCTCTATGGCTTATTCCATTCTTTTCTTCAGATGTGAGCTGTGCAAATGATTTGTTGTATCCTAAGGGCTTAAATATCGGATCATAACCAAATCCGTTTTTGCCCATTGGCTCATATAACAAGGTACCTTCACATTCACCTCTGGCAACAATCTTTTCGCCGTTTTTAAATATCATAGTTATAACCGATACAAACCTTGCAGTTCTTTTTTCCTCATCTACATCACTCATTAAATCCAACAATTTCTTATTGTTCTCTTCATCAGTGGCATTATCTCCTGAAAATCTGGCGCTATAGATCCCCGGAGCTCCGTTTAAAAAGTCCACCATAAGGCCACTGTCATCGGCTATGGTTGCTTCTCCCGATACTTTAAATATTGCATAAGCTTTTTTATATGAATTCTCTTCAAAGCTAGTACCATCTTCTTTTATTTCAAATTTTTCTATTCCCGCATCATCTCTTGATATGATTTGTAAACCGAATTTACTTAGGATTTTGCCTATTTCATCCAATTTATGCTTATTTCTTGATGCTGCTATTATCCTATCCATTTTAGCCTCCATAATACCAAAATATTATACCATATATCATATAAATATCCAAATTATATGTTATAATGTACTCTATAATTATTGGGAGGATTAGTATGAGAGTAATAGTATTGGATGGATATTCGATTAACCCTGGGGATATAAGTTGGAAGCCTATTGAAGATATCGGCGAACTTATGGTTTATGAAAGAAGTAGCAAATCCGAAGTAATTGAAAGAACAAAAAACGTAGATGCCATCTTTGTCAGTAAGTGTGAAATATCAAGAAAGGTTATAGAAAATGCAGAAAACCTTAAGTTTATCGGTGTCACTGCTACGGGGTATGATAATATAGATTTAAAAGCTGCTAAAGAAAAAGGGGTAGCAGTTTATAACGTACCTTCATATTCCACAGAAGCCGTTGCCCAACATACTTTTGCGCTAATCCTTGAAATCGCAAATCAAGTGGGCAGTTATAATTCTGATGTCCATGATGGAAAATGGTATGATTGCAAAGATTTTCTTTTTTATAAAGAACCACTAACTCTTTTAAACGAAAAATCTTTAGGTATAATTGGTTACGGTAGTATAGGTAAAAGAGTTGCAACTATAGCCCAGGCTTTTGGTATGAAAGTAAATATATATAGTAAAGATAAAGAAAAGACAATAGAATCAGATATAGTATCTCTTCATTGCCCTGCAACAGATGATAATATGGGTTTTGTGAATAGGGAATTCATATCGAAAATGAAAGACGGTTCAATACTTATTAATACTGCAAGGGGCTCTCTCCTAAACACTAAAGACGTTGCGAGTGCCCTTTCAACGGGAAAACTTTCTGCTGTAGGTTTGGACGTTTTAGATAAGGAACCCCCTTTATATCCCAACGATTTGGTAGAAAACAAAAACTGTTACATAACTCCGCACATAGCATGGTCACCTAAAGAAATGAGAATTAAGGTTATATCAACTTGTGCAAAGAATTTAAACGACTATTTAAACGGTAACAAGGGTAACCGTATAATTTAGAGATAGGAAAATACATGCTTTCAGTAATAACTAATATATCATCGATATTTATATATATATTCATAGGATATATAGCTAACAAAACGAAGATTTTAACCGATGAAGCAAATAAGCACTTAATAAATCTTCTAGTAACAATAACGGCACCTTGCCTTATACTTAACTCTATTATTACAAAGGAACTTAGTGAAAAAACATACGTTGAAACAATCCAAGCTTTAGCACTTTCTCTAGCGTTTTTTGTAGTAATATCACTTTTAGCTTTGTTTCTAGTTAAGCCAATTAAAGATTATCCTGATAAAGGTGTATTAATGGTCATAATAACAAGCGTTAACTCTGCATTTATAGGATTTCCCGTTACAAAAGCGGTTTTCAATAACGATATATTCTATTTGGTAGTTATTGCAAATATTATGCTAAACTTCTACCTATTCGCAATATGCATTTGGCAATTAAACTATGGTCATGAAAGAGCTATTAGTATTAAATCTGTGTTTAAACCACTTATGAATATATTAAGCATAACAACCTTTTTAGCAGTAGTCATGTTATTTGCACATATAAAGCTACCGGAATACCCTTTAGGGATTATTGAAACTATAGGCGATATTACCATACCCCTTTCCATGATAGCGGTAGGTGTTCAACTGGGAGGCAGCAATTTTAAAGCCATTCTGAAAAATTACAAATTGCTTTATGCTTCATTATTAAATGTCATACTAGTTCCTTCATTAACCTTATTGCTTATGTATTTCACACCATTTAGTGATAATATTAAATTGGTAATAACCCTATCAGCAGCTTTTCCATGTGCGGTTATTCCCGTGGCTTTAGCCCATAAAGAAGGTAAAAATGCCACATTACTTGCCGAAGGCGTTGCTCTTACCACACTTTTTTCGGTAATAACTATACCTGTATGGCTCATAATTTTAATTAAACTTTTTACATAAGGAAAATAAAAAATGCTAAATATAATAACAAACATTTCAGCAATATTCATATATATATTAATAGGATTTGTTGCAAATAAGACTAAGGTATTACCTGATGAAGCTAATGATCATATAATTAAACTACTATTAAATATAACGGCACCTTGCTTAGTTATATCCTCTATAGTTACCAAAAATTTAAATGAAGATACTGTTACTGAAACAATACAAGTACTAGCACTTTCCATGAGTTTTTTTATAATCGCAGCTATGCTATCTTTGTTCCTTGTAAAACCATTTAAGAGCAATAAAGATAAAGGAGTTTTAATGGTTATCATCACCAGCATAAACACGGGCTTTATGGGATTTCCTATAGTTAAAGCTGTTTTTAGCAACGATGTATTTTATCTTGTGGTAATAGCTAATATTATGATGACCCTTTATGTTTTCAGCATATGCATATTACAGGTAAATTATGGCGATGAAAAAAAACTGAGTATTAAGTCTATATTTAAACCCCTAGTTAATATATTAACCATATCCACAGTTATTTCTGTAATCATGCTGTTCTCCCACATAAAGCTCCCTTCATATCCTTTAGAGATTATAACTACATTAGGTGATATTACTATACCCCTATCAATGATGGTAGTTGGAATTCAGCTAGGAGGAAGTAATTTTAAATCCATAGTTAAAAATCATAAATTAATTTATGCTTCAATATGTAATGTTCTATTGGTGCCTGCAATAACTCTTTTAATTATGTATTTTACACCTTTTAGTGATAACCTTAAATTGGCAATAGTAGCATCTTCAATCTTCCCCTGCGCAGTTTTACCTGTAGCATTAGCTTATAGAGAAGGAAAAAATGCCACACTGCTCGCGGAAGGCGTTGCTCTTACCACTTTGTTTTCAATGATAACAATACCAATCTGGCTCTTGGTTTTAATTAAAATATTTGTATAAGGAAGGAATAGTATATGAAAGAATATGCTTGCACTAAAGAAGAATTAATTGAATATCTGAATTCCCATGGAAATTCAGGACTGAATACTGATTTTGCCGAAAATAGATTGAAAGAAGAAGGTAGAAATAAGCTAGATGAAGCTAAAAAACAAACAAAACTACAGCGCTTTTTCAATCAGTTCAAAGATGTAATGATAATTATACTACTGATAGCAGCTTTAGTATCATTTATAGTTACGTACATGGAAGGTGGTGGAAAAGGATATTTTGAACCAATTCTAATACTTCTTATAGTTATTTTGAATGCAGCAATTGGTGTTGCCCAAGAATCAAAGGCTGAAGCAGCCCTTGATGCCCTTAAAAACCTTTCTTCACCAAAAACAAGAGTTATCAGAGATGGTACGGAAAAGATAATATCTGCAGAAGAGTTGGTGAGAGGTGACCTTATTGTATTTGAAGCTGGTGATAAGATATCAGCTGATGCCAGATTGATATCATCCGCTAGTTTAAAATCAGAAGAGTCTGCCTTAACTGGAGAATCCGTTCCTTCTGACAAGGATGCAAATCTTGAGGTACAAGATAAAGCCCCTCTTGCAGATAGAGATAATATGATATATTCGGGTTGTAGCATTACTTATGGCAGTGGTAAAGCCATTGTCACTTCTACAGGTATGAATACAGAGATAGGTAAGATTGCTACTCTCTTAAGTAGCGAAAAGGATATGCAGACACCCCTTCAGCTTAAACTGGCTAAACTTGGTAAAAACTTGGGCTTTATGGCTTTAATAGCATGTGCTGTAATATTTGTATTGGGAATCGTAGATGGTCTTGATGTATTGGAAATATTTATGACGGCTGTATCCCTTGCTGTTTCTGCAATACCTGAAGGTTTACCTGCAATAGTAACGGTAGTACTTAGCATTGGTGTACAACGAATGGTTAAGAAAAATGCCGTAATAAGAAAACTTCCAGCAGTAGAAACATTGGGAAGTGCTTCAATAATCTGTTCTGATAAGACCGGTACCCTTACCCAAAACCGTATGACCCTTACAAAAGCATATTTAAGTGGCGCCAATGATGCGGTTGATCTTAAAGAAAAAAGAAGCGAAGAGATAAAAAAATTAATCAATTTCGGTACCGTTTGTTCCAACGGAAATATCGAAGTTGAAAGAGATAGCATTAAGTATATTGGTGATCCTACGGAAACCTCCATTGTATATGCTTCATACGAAAATGGTTATACAAAAAAAGTTTTAAATGGAAAACACAAGCGAATACTAGAACTACCCTTTGATTCTGATAGAAAATTGATGACAACTGTAAATGAAATGGATGGAAAATACATCGTAATTGTAAAGGGAGCTTATGATGAATTAGCAAAAAAATGCATTTCCGGAGATTTGGATAAAGCAAAACATATAAATGATGAATTGAGTTCAAAAGCCCTTAGAATTATAGCAATTGCTACAAAGGTTATAGATGAGCTTCCTAATAATCCTACTTTTGACAGCTTAGAATCAGAACTAGACTTTGCAGGCCTATTAGGTATGATAGACCCACCTAGACCTGAAGTAATTGATTCTGTTACCATCTGTAAAGAAGCTGGTATAAAAGCAGTTATGATAACTGGTGACCATGTAGTAACAGCATCTGCCATTGCATCCGAGCTAGGGATCCTAAACGATGGTGAAGAAGCAATTACTGGCACAGAGCTAGATGAAATGGACGAAAATGAATTCCTTAATCGGATTAGAAATATATCTGTTTATGCCAGAGTTTCACCTGAAAATAAAATACGAATAGTTAAGGCTTGGCAGTCACTTGGTGAAGTAGTATCCATGACAGGCGATGGTGTTAATGACGCACCAGCACTAAAAGCAGCAGACATAGGCTGCGCCATGGGAATAACCGGAACTGATGTATCAAAGGATGCTTCTGATATGATTCTTACAGACGATAACTTCTCCACCATAGTGGACGCCATTAGAGAAGGTAGAGGAATTTATGACAATATAAGAAAGGTTGTGGGTTTCCTTTTAGGTACCAATATTGGGGAAGTATTAACCGTATTTATTGCTATGCTTCTATGGCGAATAACTCCTCTTCTACCTATGCAGCTACTTTGGATAAATCTCGTCACTGATTCACTCCCTGCAATTGCATTGGGCATGGAGGCAGTAGAAGACGATGTTATGAGTAAATCACCGCGACCTAAATCCGAAGGAATATTTGCCCATGGATTAGGGATACGAGTTTTCTTACAAGGAGGCATGTTTGCTATACTATCATTAATAGCATATTCTCTAGGTAACGAATTTGGGGGTGCAACTGCTGGTCAAACTATGACATTTATGGTCTTAGCTCTTTCTCAAGTATTACAATCATACAACATGAGATCTCACTTCTCACTTTTTAAAATAGGATTTTTTACAAACAAGAAATTGAATTATGCTGCGCTCCTATCATTAGCAATGGTACTCTTAGTATTACTAACACCACTGTCTATACCTTTTGGGATGACCGCTTTAACTTTTACCTTATATTTAAAAGGATTAGGACTTGCGATAGTTCCAATTATAGTCATTGAAATTGCAAAGGCCTTAGGCCTAGTAAAAGCATAAAAAAAAGCAGCCACGCTGCTTTTTTTATATCTATTTATCGCTTCTTCTCTTAAGGCCTTTATCTTCTTCTGCCACCTTCATCATTATGGCACATTCTATTCTTTTTCTGTGAAGCTTACAGCCCAATTCATATACCTCATTAATATCACCTTTAGAGAAATATGCATTAGCCGCGCATCCACCGGCACAATATAATTTAGCAAAGCAATCCTTGCATTCCTTATGCGAATATACATTGCAAGTTTCAAATTGTTTGATTACCCCTTTATTAGTAACTCCCTCATATATATTCCCCACACAGAAATCATCTTGACCCACGAACTGATGGCAAGGATATAAATCTCCGGTTGGAGTAACCGCTAAATATTCTGTGCCGACTCCACAGCCTGATACTCTCTTTACAATGCATGGTCCTCCGGTTAAATCTATTGTATAGTGATAGAAATTGAAGCCTTCACCCTTCTCTTCTCTTTTTAACATTTCCAAAGCCAATTTCTCATATTGCTCACAAAGATAATCCACATCTTCATCCTTTAATGTATAGTCGGCATCCGGCGGTCCCACAACAGGTTCCATGGCAGTTTCTTTAAATCCCAAATCCGCCATATGTAATATGTCATTGGCAAAATCCTTATTATATGCAGTATAAGTGCCCCTCATGTAGTATTCCTTTTGTTCCCTGGCGTCTGCAAGTTTTTTAAAGTTATCGATTATTTTTTCATAAGTACCGCCACCATCTTTAGTCTGTCTCATAAAATCATGGGTTCTTTTTCTTCCATCCAAGCTGATAACCACATTACCCATCTCTTTAGTCGTATATTCAATAATCTCATCATTTAAAAGAATACCATTGGTAGTTAATGTGAAGTTAAACTTTTTATCGTATTTTTTCTCCAGCTCTCTGCCATATTCAACAATGCCCTTACATACATCCCAGTTTAATAAAGGCTCTCCTCCAAATAAGTCAACCTCAAGATTATGCCTTGTACCTGAGTTTTTAACCAGAAAATCTAATGATTGTTTTCCTACCTCCAGGGACATTATACCGGACTTGCCTGAATAATCTCCTTTTCCCGCAAAACAGTACTTGCAATCCATATTGCATGCATGGGCAACATGCAAGCATATGGCTTTAAGCACCGATTGCCTGTTTTTAAACTCCATTGCAGCTTCCTCAAAAGGATCCTTTGAGAAAAGAAGCTTTTCATCCTTTAGGCCCTCTATCTCGGAAATAGTCTCTAAAACATCTTCCTTTGTGACACCATGCTTTTTAACAATTTCCGTAATGATCTCACTTTTACTATTATCTTCATACATGGAAATAATATCATAAGCCATTTCATCCACCGAATGGACCGCACCGCTGTTACTGTCCATTATTATGTTATATCCATTCATTTTATATTGATGTACCATATTTCTCCTTCATAAAAAAACACCACCTAATATTAGGTAGCATCTCCTTTTCCTATTTGTTAAGACACTGTTCGCAGTGTTGATTTGCTACGCTGCAAGAAGTCTTACTAGCTGATTGACAAGATGTTTGGCACTCGCCACATCCACCTTTTTTAGCTGATTTTGCCAAATTCCTAGTTGAAACAGTCTTTATTCTAGTCATAATAACCCTCCTTTTTTTACAACGCACAAATTATATCAAATGGTCATACTTTTGTCAATGCTATTTGCCGCCACCATAGCCGATGAATAACAAAACTGCAAATTATATCCTCCTGTATCGCCGTTTATATCCAGCACCTCACCTATGGCATAAATATTATTGTATTTTCTAAGCTTAAGGGTTTTTAAATCCATCTCATCTAGGCTTATCCCTCCCACGGTTACCATTGCATTATTAAATCCGCCGACGCCGCTTATTAAATATTCAGCATTTTTTAGGTAACCGATGATTTTTTTATATTCCCTTAAAGGCAAGCTTGATACTTTTTGGCTCCCATCAATATTCAAATATTCGGCAGTTTCCATAATAAAGCTTTTGGGTAATCCATATAAATCCGCTAAATGATTTACCAAGCTTTTCGATACTCCCTTGTTATGGCTATCGGAGACTTCCCCATCAATATATGAAATTATAAATTTCCCCCCGGGTAGAGCGTATTGAGATAATCTTAGGATGGCTGGTCCTGAAAATCCCCTGTGGGTTAATAAAACATCCCCTGTAGTATTATGCTTGTCAATCGTAACACTAATATTTTCAAATGAAATTCCGGAATTCTTTTTATACATATAGTTTTCAATATATATAGGCGTAAGCCCGGGTTTTTCATCGATTATTCCAATATTCTTATTTCTTAATATATCAAGAAACTCCCCGTTACTTCCTGTATTTTTATAGGATTTACCCCCGGTGGCTATTACAATATTTTTAGTAAAATATTTATCATGAGAAGTTACCACCTTGCCCTCATTCATATCAATTACTTTAGAATCTGTTATCAATTCAAAGCCATTTTTATTTGCCTTTTTAAGCAATGCTTCTAAAACATCCTTCGCCCTCATGGACTTGGGAAAAACCTTTCCATCCTCCCTTATTATTAAAGGAACATCCAGTTCTTCCATATACTTCATCAGCATTTTATTGTTATATTTGTATAACATGGTCCTTATCCTTTTGCCATTGGTACCATACATTTTAGGGAATTCTTTGATGTCAATATTATTAGTGATATTGCAACTGCCTCCCCCCGACATAAGGAGTTTTGTCCCTGCAGAATCAGTACTTTCTAATATAAGTCCCTTATTAACCTTTAATGAAGATGCCAAGAATAAAGCTGACGCACCTCCTCCAATTATTATTACATCATATTCCATTTTTCACCTCTTCAAAAGTATATTTAATATATATTGATTTGTCAAACTTATTCACAAATACTTAAATTGACACCGGTTATAATTACTAGTATTATGAGCTTAAGGAGAAAATGTCATGGATTATAAAAGGCCCAATAAAATAGCTTGGTATATTGCAAGTAAAGTAATATTCATATACTCTACTTATATTCTTAAACAAAAAATAACATATAAAAACTTACCTAAAATCAAAGGTCCTTTTCTTTTGCTGGGCAATCACATGTGTAACTTTGATTTTATCTATACTATGAGCAGTATTAGCCCAAGATATCTGCATTTTGTGGTGGCAAGAAAATATTTTCATAGCAAAGGCATAAAGAAATGGCTGAAACTTGGAGGAGCAATTCCTAAAAGTCTGGCAACATCTGATATTACAACAATAATCGCAATGTTAGGCGCCGTTAAAAGGGGTGAAGGTGTCGGTCTCTATCCTTCAGGACGCATCGGGCAATGGGGAACATCATATAATGTACATGAAGGCACCGCAGCTTTGGTAAAAAAGCTTGATATACCGGTGATTATAGTAAGGGGGTACGGCGGTTTTTTTGCCAACCCTCCATATATGAAAACAAAAAAGAGAAAAGGCCCCACCCATACAGAAATATTTCTTGGTTTCACCCAAAGTGAAATAAGGAGCCTTTCAACCGATGAAATACTAAAAAGATTAAACGAATATCTTTATGTGGATCAGTACGAATGGCTGGAAAAAAGCAATGCCAAGTATATGGGCAAGGATTTCGCAAAGGGTATTGAAAATTTTGCCTATCGCTGTCCCTCCTGCGGCAGTGTCCATTCATTGATAACAAATGAGAACAATATTAAATGTAATAATTGCGGGTTGCAGGGAACATGCGATGCTACTGCCCGGTTTAAATGGAGCAAGGATATCAATGTCAATGATTTAAGAAAATGGCATGATATAATAATCAACTACGAATTGAATGAAATATTGAATAATCCCAATTGGAATTTATCTTCTGAAGTAACCGTTGCATCCTATGGTTCTAAGGAAGATAGCAACGGGATACATATAGTAGGAAATGGAACAGTAAATTTAAACAAAGAATTCTTTTCGTATACCGGTACATATGAGGGCGATAACATAAGTTTTAAGCTAAAAAACGATAACATAAGATATTTCCCATATGAGAGCGGCTATAACTTTCAGCTGTATCGAAGAAACAAATTGTTTGAATTCAGACCAAAAAATCCCAAGGACTGTGGCAGATTTTCCATATGCTTAGACGCGGTAAAAAGAATATCAGGAAGTGAATATGAATAACAGTGATACAAAAAAAATAATAAAAAGGGATTTGCAAATAAAAAAGTTCTCCGCCTACGGTTTCCTGAAGAACTTAAAATTCTTTGAACCTTATTTGTTGATTTATTTGCTGGGTAACGGATTAACATTGCTACAAATAGGTATTTTGATATCCGTTAAAGAAATTATAATTAATCTGTTCGAAATACCGTCAGGGCTGATTGCCGACATCTACGGAAGGAAAAGAGAGCTATGCGTGTGCTTTGCCTTTTATATAATATCCTTTGTTTTCTATTTTTTAACCAACAATTTTTTACTTGCAACAATAGCCATGATTTTCTTTGGTCTTGGCGAAGCCTTCAGATCAGGAACCCATAAAGCCATGATATATACATATCTTGAATTAAAAAAATGGGATAATGAGAAAACCTTTGTATACGGAAGAACCCGATCCTTTTCTCTTTTGGGAAGCGCAATAAGCTCCCTTATGGGAATAGTGTTAATCCTAGGGTTACCCAAATCATCATATATCTTCCTTGTAGCAATAGTTCCTTATCTATTGGATTTTATTCTTATAGCTTCATATCCTAAGGAGCTTGACAAAAACGATTTGTCAAACACACATATCAGCTCGTTAAAGGAAATGATAAGGGTTATTGCGGCTAATATAAAAAAGGGTCGGAATTTAAAGAAACTATTGCTATCCAACGGCATTTATGAATCGATGGTAGATTCTACAAAAGACCTGATACAACCTATTTTCGAATCTATATTTATCGGTTCTGGGCTTATAATAATAGCCGGCCTGTCACAGGATGAAAACCTTAAAATAGCTTTGGGGATTTCATATTTTATTATTTATATACTTGGTTCCAAGGCTTCCAAAAACTCATATAGGTTATATAAATATAAACCTAAGAACTTTTGGCTGAACGCATTTTTTATATTGTTGATAGTAGTTTTTATTTCTTTATATCTGCTAATAAAATCAATATATTTTGTGTTGTTCCTATATATCGGCATCTATTTGCTTAGTAATTTTAGAAAACCCATATATTTAGATGTCCTAGATGATAATATGAACAAGTATGAAAGAGCTACCATGCTTAGCTTTTCTGCCCAAGTAAAATCTATTTTCACAATAATATCAGCACCCATAATAGGCTACATGGGGGATAGCTTCGGATTAAATTATGCGTTGCTGACAGTGGCTATATTGCTGCTGCTGTTTGCCCCTGTTTCAATAATAAAAAAACCTAAATAAAATTGACCGTTTTGGGTTCCTATTTTTATACTAATAATTATGACAAAGGATAATCAAATGGAATATTACGAATCAATCTCAAAATCAAAACTTTTTGAGGGAATAGAAAAGGATAATATAGAAAATCTTCTTGATTGTTTGGACTATACAATTAAGAAATATAATAAGAACGATTTTGTGCTTCATCAGGGTCAAGGATTTAATTCCATTGGCTTGATATTAACCGGTTCAGTTGTAGTCACAAAAAATGATTATATGGGCAATCAAAATGTATTATCAAAATTCAATCCATCAGATCATTTCGCAGAATCATTTGCTGCATCAAATTTACCATTGACGGTGGATGTTATCTGCTGTGATGATGCTGCAATAATATTTATTCCCATTGATAAAATAACACTGCTATGTAGTAATAATTGCTCTTATCATTTAACATTATTGCATAATCTAATAAGATTAATTTCTTCTAAAAACATATTGCTTACCAATAAAATAAACCAAATGTCTAAGAGAACCACCCGGGATAAATTAATGACCTATTTATTAGACACAGCTCAAGCCAAAAAAAGCGATTCCTTCGATATTCCATATAACAGACAACAGCTAGCAGATTATCTGTCCGTTGACAGAAGTGCCATGTCAACGGAACTGTCCAAATTAAAAGACGAGAAATATATTAAGTTTAATAAGAACCATTTTGAAATCAATTTAAAAAAGCTCCATCAAGATTGATGGAGCCACGCTTATTTTACTATTATTGTAATAGTTTTTTCTGAAATATTACCGTTATTGTCTTTTGCAATTGCCAAAAGCTCATACTCTCCGGATCTGTCTATTTCAACATCTTGTGCATAAAATCTAAGGGAATCCACACCACTGTAATCCGTCACTTCAATATAGCTTTTATAGTCTAATGACTTACCCACTTGAGTTTGCAACACCGAAACATCATTAAACTCTGGAGCCAATGTATCTGCAACGACTATCATTACAGTTTTGGATTCTTTTTTGTCCCCCTTTGAATATTCATATAAAACAGGATATTTACCTATTTCCAAAATATCGTCTTCTTCAATTATTGAATCAAATGTAATCTTGGTATTTTCAATAACATCCTTAGCATCTTCATCATTTAAAACAGTAGTGTCTATGAAATCCGAAAAGTTTACATCTAATTTTTCACCATATTCAACATTAATAGAGGCTACATTTAAATATAAAATAGGTCTTTCCTCATATTTAATAAATGAATATACGCCTAAACCCACGGCAACTATAATCAATAGTAAAACCAGTCTTTTCATAACAACACCCCCCTGCCAAATTTTTATGCTTTTAATTCAAATTTTTCTTTACCCACTCCACATATAGGGCACTTATAATCATCGGGTAAATCTTCCCACTTACCTTCTTTGGCTTCATCATATACATATCCGCATACTTTGCATACATATTTTTTTGATTCCATGCTTGTTGCCTCCTTATTTTCTTCTAATTTTTCCTTGTTAAATACCGATTTTGTGATTACCTCGGCAAGCTTAATCAAATCATCCATCTGATTTTCCTTAAGTGAAGACCTTATAGTTATTTTATCACCCACAAAGCTCATTCCCTTTAAATCCGCCATCAGGCATCTTATGAGTTCTCCGCTTGTAGGTCCCCAGGATCCGTTTTCAATTATTGAAATCTTCCTGTTACTTATATTATGAGCCTTTAAGTCAAGCAATGCTTGCTCCATTTTAATGAATATTCCACCATTATGGGTAACTGATGCAATCAACAAGTGACTGTATTTAAACACCTCGGTGAGTATATCGCTGGGATCCGTTACGGATACATCGAATATCTTTATATTATCCACGCCTAAATCAGCCATTTTGCCTGCCACAATTTCAACAGCCTCTTGGGTATGTCCGTAAACCGATGCATAAAGTACCAAAACTCCGTTTTTTTCAGGCATATATCTTGCCCATTTATAATATATATCTATATACTTATTGTGTTCTTCCCTAATTATCGGCCCGTGTAAAGGACAAATTAGATTTAAACTCACATCCCCTAATCTATCCAGTAATTTTTCTGTAAAAGCGCCATACTTTCCCACTATATTGCTGTAATACTTTCTTGCCGACGGTAACCATTCTTCTTCAAAATCATACTCATCGGCATATATATTCCCCTTTAATGCATTGAATGTGCCAAAGGCATCAGCGGAATAAACTATATTGTCGGTTTTGTCATAGGTAACCATAACCTCCGGCCAATGAACCATAGGGGCATTAATAAATGTAAACTCATGTTTACCGGTATTTAAAATGCTTCCCTCTGAAACTATAAAAAATCTTTCATCAATGTTCATATGAAGATACTGCTTTGCCATAGCTTTTATCTTTTCGGTACCCACAATGGTTACTTCTTTATATCTAATAAGCAAGTCATTTAAAGTACCGCTGTGATCAGGCTCCAAATGGTTTACTATGACATAATCCAACTTTTTGCCATTTAAAAGGTACTCCAAATTTTCAAAAAACACTTTAGAAACTGCTATATCAACAGTATCCAACAGCACTGTTTTTTCATCATCAATATAATATGAATTATATGATATCCCATTGTCAATGGGTATAGATCCTTCAAATTGTCTTATTTTTCTGTCATTACCACCAATCCAGTACATATCTTTTGTGATTTTTCTCGCATTATGCATTTTGCACCTCCCTGTGTATATACATATGTTAAGCTAATTATTAATCTTTGTCAACTTTTTACCTCGATAATTGCTAAATATATACCCTAAAAACAGCCATATAGCCGAGCATAATACTGCCAATAAGTAATTATTGCTATCAATTAGTATTCCATAATACCACCTTCCCGGTAAAATCAATGAAATCAATTCAAAAGTATATGCCCATTTTGGAAGTTCTATAATCAATCCTGATAAAACCCCAAATAAAAATGTGGAAAAAGGAGCTAAAACCATAAGAGATGTTAGATTCTTAGAAAAGGAAGCCATAAGCATAGCCATACCTAAAATCCCTATTGAATATATTAAAAATCCGAAAAATATTTTAAAATACTCCATAGCTGTCAAGGAAGAAGCGCCGGATATAAGCATTATAATCAGCAATCCGATTAGTACTAAAATTATTTTGGGAGCGCTCATGGAAAAGTATAAAGATCCCTGCTTTAAACCTTCTCTTTCCGTTCTTTTTCTCAAATTAAACTTAGACAGTTCCAAAATCCAGCTCCCGCTTATAACCAGGTAAAAAAATGCCATTACTGCATACCAAGCAGCGGCAAAATATGGCCATTTTATTATAGCTGCCGATTCTTCGGTATCTTCGGTAATTATCTTATTAACCCTAATCACCGAACCCTCATTTCGGATTTCTTTGATTTCTTCTTTAAAAGTAAGTATATCCTCTTCTGTATAGTCTATTCCATATTCATCATATAGTTTATAAATATCCTTGGTAAGCTTTTCCTCCATCCACATGACCATTATACTGTTTATCAGGGGTTCTATAACCGTGGCATGGTATCTTGAAGAAGTGGCATTAATTATTGTTATTAATCCTTCATAATCTCCTGCCATTATTTGCTTGGTTAAACCACAATTTATTATTGCAACGGTTTCAACATCATCTCTTTTTAAAAGTCTTTCTGCACTTTCCCCATCGGTAACTATTATTTTAATATCATTTCTATATTCCAATTCATTAACTATTTCTTCTCCCAGCTCACCTTGGTCAAGATTTACTAAAGCCACTTTTAAGCTACGCTCTCCCTCAGTACTTTTGTAGTATCCTATAAACAATGAAGAAACTATTGCTAATATCACTATAAGAACAGTACCTTTATCTCTGATTGATTCCAATAATTCTATTTTAAACAAGTTATACCATTTCATTAGCTTCTCCTCTTTGTGTAACTATAGCTTCCTGCAGCTGCTAATAAAATAAATAATATGAATACCTTAAAAATATCATATAAAAACTGTTGTAAATCAAATTCAAAAAGCATGTTTGTTATCATTCTTATAAATAATCTAAGGGGCATAAATTCCCCGATTTCTTTAATAAAGCCAAACATTTCAATGTTATTAAAAAATATTCCGCTGAAAAAAACAATAATCAATATGCTATAAAAACCCATCCATAGGGAACCGTTAACACCGGGAATAACTGTTCCTAAAAAAACTCCTAAGGCTGAAGTAGTAATTGCTATTGTTAACAGGATTATCCCGGAATAAATGATATTGTTTGACCCTGTAAGTCCGATTACATATCCCAGTTCCCCCACCAGTATTTTTGATGGTATCAACATCAGAAGTATAAGAAATACTAATAAGCTCCCCGAAATCAATCTGGCAATATAAAAATTAATCGGCCTTTGACCAATAAGAAGTCCCCTTTTGATCAAAGGGCCGTTTAAATCCTTTGCAGTTATTTGTATTATTGGCAATATCCCAAGTAAAGAAAAAATAGAAAAAATAACCCCTATATAATATTCAAAGGGCAAGAATTCAGAAACCTGGGATAAGGGACCTTCTTTACCGATAACGGCTCTTCTGTTCATTTGATTCTTGATTCCCTTATAGGTAAATTCATCTATAAATTCATCGGATACGGTTTCGTCTATCCCCTTATTCTTTATTTCTTTCCTCGCATACTCCAATATGTTCTGACTTTGCCCTACGGTACTTAGCGATGTTTCCAATGCCACCCCCACCATTGTCATTTCGAAGCTGTGGGATTTGCTTCCGATGATATCTATTTCCGTTTCCCTTCCCTTTTTCATTTCAGCAAAAAATTCCTTAGGAATATGAACCATCAAGCTCAAATCATCTCTTTTTAGTAATTCCTCTCCCTCGGCAATATTTGATATGGGATAGGGGTAGGCAACATTAATTAAAGCATCACTATAGCATATTTCATCAACATATTTTGATACGACATCAGATTCTTCTTCATTTACTATTCCATAATATATCATACTGGAGCCGGATGTTATCACCCCGGGATATACTACAGAAAAGAAAATGATTATTATAAAAAGAGGTGCTAATATACATAGAAAAACCACACCGGTGCTAGAAAGCATTCTCTTGATATCTAATTTTATCAAATCAATTAGGGTCATAAGTACCTGCCTTTGCTTCTATCTTCTGTTAAAACCTTTTGTTTTTGCCCTCATCATTTTTTCAAAAAATCTGTATTCCTTTAGATCCAAATCAATGCTCATAGCTTTATCCTCCCATGCCTTTGCAATCGGCTTCATTTTTTCCGCCAATTCCTCCGCTGTTTCGGGATTGACAATATGAGTGGATTTAGCTTTTGTTGCATTTACTATCTCTACTATCTTTTCGGGATTATCCACCATAGGACATGACATCAACGGGTTCTTATTAAATGGCTGCATACTTCTGAACTTTGAGAAAAACGGTGACATCAAAGCATCCTTTAACTTAACATCATGTATATTAGAATCCGAATAATGGCAAAATGCGCAAGGTTCTATATCTCCCTTGGCATTGATATGTACAAAGCCCGTTCCAGCGGCAACACACCCTTCTGTCATATGTCCGTAATTCCAAAAATCGATTATTACAAATTTCTTTTCTTTATAATAATCCTTGAGCTTCTTAGCCACATATTCCCTTTGTTCAGGGCTGCATACCAAATTTGTGTCCGCATTTTTCCCCACGGGAAAATAGTTAAAATACCAAGCCATCCAAGCACCCTTATCCTGCATGTCATCGAGAAACTCCTTTGATGATACATACTTATAGTTTAAGCTGTGATAACACACGGATATGGCAAAGGCTACGCCTCTTTCCTTTAATAAACCCATGGCATTAATGCAATTTTTGTATACGCCATCTCCCCTTCTGAAATCAGTTTCTTCCTCAGTTCCTTCTATACTAATAAAAACCGTCAAATTAGGTATAGCTGCTATTTTATCAGCCAGTTTTTCATCAATAAATTGGGCGTTGGTAAAAATTCCAAAGGTCATATGCTTGCTATACTTTTTAGCCAGCTTTAATATATCGTCTCTCCTCACTAAAGGCTCTCCACCGGTCATAAGGATGTCACGGATTTTTAATTCTTCACACTGCTGCAAAATATCATCCAATTCCTCATAGCTTAAATTATCTGTTTGATCATATTCCGAAGCCCAGCAACCTTTGCATTTTAGATTACATGAATTAGTAGGATCTATCAATATATCCAAAGGTACACGGGTTTTCTTTATTATTCCTGTTATGGCTTGTCTAATGGGCAAACAATTATCCATGGTTATTATAGACCATTTCTGATTGAAATATTGATGACATCTATAATAATAACTTTTGTGATGAGGTGCCCTTGGTACTTTCTCCCATTTCCCGTTAATCCATAATTTACCCATTAATTTCCTCCAATTTTATAATTCTGTCCGTATATTCATTTAACAAATTCAATTCATGTCCGGTTATCAGTATACCGACCCCTCTGTTTTTTTCCATTACTAAAAAATCTATAATCATTTTTGCATTTTCGTAGTCAACACCGGCTAAAGGTTCATCCAATATCATGTAATCATATTCCCCCATTAACGCCACGGCAATATTAATGCGCTTCTTCATACCCCCGGAAAGCTTTGTAATTTTTTTATTAAACATCTCTTGTAGGTTAAAAAATGGTTCAATTTCCATAATTCTTTCCATGGTTTTTTCCTTATTTAGCTTTGACCAGCATATAAGGTTTTCTTTTACCGTTAATTCCTCAAACAAGGCTATATCTTGAGGCACATAAGATATCTTGCTCCTCAGTCTTTTCTTATTTAGATTATCGACGATTTCATTATCTATGATGATATCTCCGCCACTACTTAAGTTTATCAACGCTAAGATATCCAAAAGTGTGGTTTTACCACTACCATTGACACCTATCAAGCCTACTATTTCACCCTTATTAAGGCTAATGTTAATGCTGTTTAAAACATTTTGATCAGCATAGTTTTTACACAGATTTACGCTTTCAATCATCTTACACCTCTACTTATAAACTATAAATAATATTAACACATGGATTGTTTTTAAGCAATAAAATACACCTTTTAATTACTCAAAAGGTGTATGTATTATTTATTATACGTTCTGAAAAATATCATTAGTTTTTCCAATGATTCCACGAGAACCTTTGTTTCATCATCATCCAAATGTTCCAAAACTGCTGCAACCATTTGTTTATGATAATTCTCATGATGATAATAAGTCCTTTCACCCTTGTCCGTTAACTTAACATTTACAACCCTTCGGTCCGATGAACTTCTTTCCCTCAAAACATAACCCTTAAGAACCAGATTATTCATGGCGATAGTCAAAGACCCCACGGTAATATTAAGCTTTTTGGCAATCTTTGTCATGCTATTACCTTCCAAGCCAATAGCTTCAATTACGTGCATATCATTATTGCTGATGTCATTAAACTCTTCGGTAATAATGGCATCTCCTTCAAGCTGCCATATCTCATTGAACAGCCTAACTAATACTTCATTTATTGTTTTATGTGCATCCATATTGACCTCTCATTTATTAAATCAATTATACCCTATATTCCTTAAAAAATCAAAGCCTACATTTTGCGAAATCTATCATAACGAAGGTTCCTTAACTGCTCTTTATCATATTCTCCGTAATTGATTAAGAATTTTTGTATTTTTCTCTCCATAATTTTGCTGACCAATTTTATTTTCTCTCTTCTATATTTACTTGGTTCAGCTATAATATCTTCAATTATTTTTAAGTTATATAAATCCTTTGAAGTCAATTTCATTTCCGTTGCAGCTTCCTTAACCCTAGTGGCATCCTTCCAAAGAATGCTGGCATAGCCTTCAGGCGACAGGATTGAATAGATGGAATTCTCCAACATCCAAACCTCGTTGGAAACTGCTAAAGCAAGTGCCCCACCACTTCCGGCCTCTCCCAAAACAATGGTAAGTATCGGAACTCCGATATCCGACATTTCATAAAGATTCCTGGCTATGGCTTCCCCTTGTCCACCCTCTTCTGCTGTAATACCGCAGAAGGCTCCGGGAGTATCAACTAAGCATATTATAGGTCGATTGAATTTTTCCGCTTGCTTCATTAGTCGTAGACTTTTTCTGTAACCGTGAGGTGAAGTCATTCCAAAATTCCTTTTAATCTTGTTTTCCGTATCTGTACCCTTCGCCTGGGCAATAACAGTAACAGGAATTCCCTTAAATTCAGCTATTCCTCCTATTATGGCTTCATCATCTCCAAAGAACCGGTCTCCGTGGAGCTCTATAAAATCAGGGAAAAGCCTTTCTATATAATCAGTGGCAACAGGCCTATTGGAATCCCTTGAAAGCTTCACAATTTCATAGGGGGTTTTATCATTCTTATTCAGCAGCCTATCAAAATTAGTTTCGCTTTTTTTAAGCTTTAATTTTCCCTTCCTATTCTTTTGATGCAGCTCCATAATCCTTCCGATTTCATGCTTCAATTGTTTTCTTTCAACTATTCTGTCAACAAACCCGTTCTTCAATTGAAATTCAGATCTTTGAAAACCCTCCGGCAGTTTCTGCTTAATGGTATTCTCGATTACTCTTTGTCCGGCGAATCCGATGAGCGCCATGGGCTCTGCAATGATTATATCTCCCAAACCTGCAAAGCTGGCAGTAACTCCTCCCATTGTGGGATTAGTCAGCACCGTAATGTATAAAAGCCCTGCCTTACTATGTCTTTTTAAGGCTGCTGATGTTTTTGCCATCTGCATTAAAGATACTATCCCCTCTTGCATTCTTGCTCCACCTGATGCTGTAAATATTAACAAAGGTAATGCGCTTTCTGTGGCCTTTTCGATGGTCTTAGTTATATGCTCTCCCACATAGTAGCCCATACTTGCCATCATGAATCTTGAGTCCATTACTGCAATTACGGCAGGTGTTCCATTGATCTTACAATAGCCGGATACAACCGCCTCTTTTAATTTTGTTTTACCCTTTATATCTCTTAACTTATCTTCGTAGCCATCTATTCCCAAAGGGTTTCTGTTTTCGATGTTAAAATCCCATTCTATGAAGCTGGACTTATCCGTCATGGTTTTTATTCTGTAATATGCGGAAACCGTTCTGTGGTAACCGCATTTAGGGCACACATACATATTTGCCATTAAAGTATCCTTTGAAAGGATGCTTTGACATTTTTCGCACTTTAAAAATAAGCCATCGGGAACTTCAGGTGTATTACCCTGTTCCTCCAATATATTTCTTTTATTAGTTTTTCTAAATAACTCTTTTAAATTCATCATTCACCTAATTTATCAATGAAATTGATATCCACATTGCCTTCTAAAAACCTTGTATCATTGATTATTCTATTTTGAAAATTTATGTTAGTCTTTATTCCCGTCACCACAAATTCACCCAAGGCACTCTCCATTTTTCTAATCGCTTCCTGTCTGTTACTGCCATGAACAATTAATTTAGCTATCATTGAATCATAATAGGGTGAAATTTCTACGCCTTGATAAACCGCTGAGTCAACCCTTATACCATTTCCCCCAGGCATATGTAATTCTAAAATTTTGCCCGGAGAAGGTCTGAAATTTTCTTCCGGATCCTCAGCATTAACTCTGCACTCAATGGCATGCCCTTTTATTTCAATATCCTCTTGCTTGTATCTAAGCTCATTACCTTCAGCAATGCTTATCTGTTCTTTAATAATATCAATACCGGTAACCGCCTCAGTAACGGGATGTTCCACTTGGATTCTGGTATTCATCTCCATGAAGTAGTAATGATTGTCCTTATCCAGCAAAAATTCTATTGTCCCCGCATTCTCATAATCACTTGCCCTAGCAGCTTTTATAGCAATGTCACCCATCTCTTTTCTGAGTTCGTCGGAAATAGCCACAGAAGGAGCCTCCTCCAATAATTTCTGGTGATTCCTTTGTATTGAACATTCTCTTTCTCCCAAATGAATTGTGTTGCCATATTTATCTGCTAATATCTGAAACTCAATATGCCTAGGATTTTGAATAAATTTTTCTATATACATTCTTTCATCCGAAAAGGCTTGTCTTGATTCTTTTTTTGCATTGTCAAATGATACCTTAAAGTCTTGGGCATTATAGGCTACTCTCATGCCTTTACCGCCTCCGCCTAATGCCGCCTTAATTATTACGGGAAAACCTATTTCTTCTGCAATAACCAAACCTTCTTCCATATTAGTTATTGAATTCTTGGATCCCAATATAACAGGGACCCCTGCCTTCATCATGGTTTCCTTTGCGTTTGATTTATTACCTAAGGTGTCAATTATCTTATGAGAGGGCCCAATAAAAGTTATATTACAATCCTCGCAAAGCTTTGCAAAGGCTGCGTTTTCTGATAAAAACCCAAAGCCCGGGTGTATTGCATCAGCTCCGCTTACTATAATTGCACTAATAATTCTTTCCATATTCAAATAGCTTTCAGAAGCCGACGGAGGTCCTATACATATTGCTTCGTCAGCAAGCTGAGTGTGAAGTGCCATTTTATCAGCTGTGGAATATACTGCCACCGATTCTATCCCAAGTTCCCTAAGGGCTCTTATTATTCTAACCGCAATTTCACCTCTGTTGGCTATTAATACTTTTTTAATCATTACTATTCCCCAATATGAATTTAAGCTCGCAGGTACAACAAACATCTCCGTTTACACTCGCCACAGCTTCCCCTATTCCCACAGGGCCTTTAACCCTTATTATTCTTGTTTCCAGCTTTAATATATCTCCTGGTATTACCTTCTTTTTAAACTTGCACTTATCTATCCCGGCAAAATATGCAGTTCTGCCTTTGTTTTTATCCTTTGATAATGTGGCCACTGCTCCCACTTGTGCCAGGGCTTCAACAATCAAAACCCCGGGCATAACCGGTTCGTCCGGGAAGTGTCCCCGAAAATATTCTTCCTTAAATGTCACCGCCTTATAGCCTATGGCATACTCTCCGGGGGTAAAATCGGAAATATAATCCACCAGCAAAAAGGGATGCCTATGGGGAATAATGTTCTCTATTTCTTTTATTGTAAGCATATACTCTCCTAAACTATTTCAAACAACGGCTGACCATATTCTACCGCATCACCGTTTTCCACCAGCACATCAACAATTTCACCATCATATTCGCTTTTTAGTTCATTCATAAGCTTCATGGCTTCAATTATTGCAACCACATCTCCCTTTTTTATCCTGTCACCCCTTTTTACGTGGGGCTCTCCCCCCTCGGTACTTGAGGCATAAAATGTACCCACAATTGGAGAAATAATATATTTCTTTTCATGTTCTGTTTTTTTAACGTCCTTTAAAACAGCTTCTGTAGCTTCTGACGGTTCATTGCCATCACAAAACTTAATTGCTATCCTAGAGCCATCTTCTTCATATTCAAATGAAGAAACTCCAAGCTTAGAAACCTCTTTTATTAATTCATAAATATTATCAACCTTCATAATTAATCCTCATATCTACCCATAAGCAACGATGCATTATGCCCACCAAAGCCAAGGGAATTGCTTATGGCATAATTAACATTCATGTCTATGCCCTTTTGTATTTGCACATTAACCGCACATTCATCATCAATAGATGTAGTTCCTGCCGTCTTATGAATATATCCTTCCTCGATAGCCTTAGCACAAACAATAAATTCAACGGCTCCAGCGGCCCCCAGCATATGACCTGTCATTGACTTAGTTGAATTAACTATAACCTTTGAATCCTTGCCAAAAACAGCATTTATAGCTGCTGCTTCAAACTTATCATTAAGCTTTGTGGATGTCCCATGGGCATTGATATATTCGATTTGTTCCTTTGATATCCCGCCTTCTCTTATGGCAATATTCATTGCCATAGCTGCCCCTTCTCCAGTTTCCGAAGGAGAAGTTATGTGATAAGCATCAGAAGTAGCTCCATATCCCAGCACTTCTCCGTATATCTTTGCATTTCTTTTTTTAGCATGATTTAGTTCTTCTAATACTATAATACCGGCACCTTCTCCCAATACAAATCCCGTTCTGTCTTTGTCAAAGGGAATAGATGCTTTTAATCTGTCTTCCGATGTGGATAATGCCGTCATGCTGGAGAAACCTGCAATTCCCAGTGGATCTATTGTGCTCTCCGTCCCCCCTGCTATCATGATATCCGCATCGTCATATTTTATCGCTCTAAACGCATCACCTATACAATGGGTTCCTGTGGCACAAGCGGTTACAACATTGGTGCATTTTCCCTTTAATCCAAATTTTATTGATACATTCCCCGCTGCCATATTAGAAATCATCATAGGAATGAACAATGGTTTCACTCTGCTTGGGCCTTTGTTAATAAGGTTAAGATGCTCTGCTCTCATTCTCTGCATTGACCCTACTCCGGAGCCTACTATACAGCCTGCTCTGTACGGATCTTCATTTTGTATATCAATTCCGGAATCCTTTATGGCTTCTTCTGCTGCAACTACAGCATATTTACAGAAGTCTTCCATTCTTTTGGCATCTCTAAAATCCAAATAATCCAAAGGATTGAAGTTCTTTAATTCTCCCGCCAGCTTAACTTCAAAGTTTTCTGTATCGAACTTTGTGATTCTATCTATTCCCACCGTGCCTTCTTTTAAGCCATTCCAAAATTCCTTAATGTTATTACCAATGGGTGTTACTGCTCCTAATCCTGTTATTACGACTCTTCTATTCATTCTCTTTACCTCTTACATAATAAGTCCGCCATCAATGTTTACCACTTGTCCCGTAATATAACTTGAATGCTCCCTGGTTAAAAATACAGCTAAATCGGCCACTTCCTCGGCCATACCAAATCTCCCTAATGGGATTTGCTTAATTCCTTCTTCCTTTATTTCTTCGGATAATTTTTCCGTCATATCACTAACTATAAATCCGGGAGCAATGGCATTTACCCTAATATTTCTGGAACACAACTCCTTGGCTGCGGATTTGGTAATGGCTATAACCCCTGCTTTTGAAGCAGCATAATTAACTTGCCCGGCGTTTCCCATAATACCTACAACCGATGATATATTTAGAATATTGCCACTTTTGTTTTTCATCATATATTTTGATGCAAACTTTATGCAATTGAATGTCCCCTTTAAATTAACAGATATCACACTGTCAAAATCCTCTTCAGACATCCTTAATATTAAGTTATCCTTGGTAATACCCGCATTGTTTATCAATACATCTATTCTGCCCAATTCCTTGACTATTTCATCAATCATCTGCTTGCATTCTTCTGTGTTTGAAACATCTGCTTTTTTCATGTATGCTGTACCACCCTTGGCTTTTATCATATCTGCTGTTTCCTTGGCAGCCTGCTGATTACCAGAAAAATTAACCACCACTATGGCCCCGTTTTCTGCTAATTTTACAGCTATTGCCCTTCCAATACCCCTGGATGCTCCTGTTACTAAAGCCACTTTTTCTTTAAACATTAATCTTACCTCTCAAATCTTTCAGGTCTTCCTTTGTCTCAACATTTATAAGCAACACATCTTTTTTAATCTTTTTAATCATATTTGTCAGGGTCTTAGATGGTCCGATTTCTATAAATGTATCAACACCTTGGGAAATCATAAATTGAACAGACTGTTCCCATTTAACTGAATTACTAACCTGTAACATTAATAATCTACTGATTTCTTCTTTGTTAAATACCGGCTCAGCTGTCACATTACTAACATATGGTATTCTTAATTGTTTAAAGTTTATTTCATCTAGACTATCCTTTAAGAGAAACCCTGCCCGGTCCAATAGGGGGGAATGAAAAGGCCCTGAAACATTTAATTCTTTACATATTTTTGAGCCTTTAGCTTTTAATTCAAGTATAGCTTCTTTCATTTTTTCTTTTTTACCGGTTATAATAATCTGGGTATTTGTATTGTAGTTAGCTATCCAAATATCATCTATATTACTAATAGCTTCATCAACTTCCTCCTTGGTTAGCCCAAGGACTGCAGTCATGGCACCAACCCCACTTGGTACCGCTTCTTCCATCAATCGTCCTCTTTCTGCAGTCACTTTTAAGGCATCACCAAGTTCAATCCCCCCGGCTGCATAAATAGCAGCATATTCACCAAGGCTCAGGCCCGCTGTCATATCAGGCTTGATACCTAATTTAATAATTTCATCAGTTATGGCTATTTCCACCGCTAGGATGGCAGCTTGGGTATATCTGGTTTGATTTAACCTATCAGAGCCTGTTATTATTTCATTTTTAATATCTATACCCAAGTATTCACTTGCCACATCAAAGGCGATACCGGCTTCAAAAAAATCCTTACCCATATCCTTTTTTTGTGCCCCTTGACCGGGATAAACAAATGCAATTTTAGACATACTTTTGACTCTCCTTAATAATACCCTTGGCTTCTTGTACTATGCTTTTAATGACATAATCAACAGAAGGAATATCTTTTATCAAGCCGGCTATTTGACCTGCCATAACGCTACCGGTTTTTACATCTCCTTCTAAGACCGCTCTTCTTAAACCGCCTTCTGTGAGTTTTTCCAATTCTTCAAAACCGGTACCCTTTTGTTCAAGCTTTATATACTCAAGAGTCTGTGCATTTCTTATAGTCCTTACAGGATGGCCTGTGCTTCTTCCCGTTACTTTTGAATCTATGTCCTTAGCTTTTATAATGACCTGTTTGTAGTTTTCATGCACATTAGCTTCTATGGTGGCAACAAATCTGGTACCCATTTGTACAGCCTCTGCTCCCAGCATAATAGCTGCAGCCAACCCCCTGCCGTCGCAAATGCCTCCCGCCGCTATAACGGGTATTTCAAAGCTGCTTGCTATTTCCGGAACTAAAATCATAGTTGTTAAATCCCCTATATGACCTCCTGCTTCCGTTCCTTCTACAATAAGGCCGTCACAACCCACTCTTGCCATTCTTTTTGCCAATCCCAAGGATGCCACCACCGGAAAAACCTTAACCCCGTTATTCTTCCATAAAGGTATATATCTTTCAGGGTTTCCGGCACCTGTGGTGACTAAATTAACTTTTTCCTCTGCCACCAACTGTGCTATTTCATCGGCATACTCACTTAAAAGCATGATGTTTACACCAAATGGCTTATCGGTTTTTTCTCTTACTCTTTTAATCTGTTCCCTTACCCATTCTGTAGGAGCCGCTCCGGCTCCAATTATGCCCAGTCCGCCGGCTTCGGAAACTGCAGCAACCAAATTATAGTCAGCTACCCAAGCCATGCCCCCTTGTATTATCGGGTACTGAATATCTAATAATTCCGTAACTCTTGTTTTCATCTTAAGCTTCTTTCTTGCTGTTAATGTAGTTTATTGCATCTCCCACTGTAAGTATTTTTTCCAAATCTTCCGTGGGAATTTCCACATCGAACTCATCCTCAAAAGCCATTACCAATTCAACTAAATCCAATGAATCCGCACCTAAATCTTCTTTAAAACTAGCCTCCAAAGTCACTTGGCTTTCTTCAACTCCCAATCCATCCACAATTAACTCAGTCATTTTCTCTTTCATTTTTAAATCTCCTTTTTATTTATATTTCAATATATGATGCGCCCCATGATAACCCACCGCCAAAACCGGCAATCACTATCTTTTGGCCGTCCTTAAATCTTTTTTCTTTATTCATCTCATCAATCAATATGGGTATGCTGGCAGAGGATGTATTTCCATATCTGGCAATATTGCTGGGAACCTTTTTCTCATCCACATCAAGCCTTTTTATAATATAGTCTATTATTCTTTGATTCGCCTGATGCAGTATAATATAGTCTATTTCCTCCACATTACTATTCGCCTTGCTTAAAACCTCATTAATGACTTTAGGAACCTCTTTTGTGGCAAATTTGAAAACTTCCTGTCCTTCCATCCTGATATATGTGAGTTTTTCTTCTTCCCTTTTTTGCCAGTCCTTATTTGTTCTGGATTCACACTCCAAAACCTTACCCCTTCTGCCATCCGAATGCATGACCGAAAATATTTTTCCTTCAGTGGCAGATAAAACACAAGCCCCGGCACCATCACCAAATATAATGCAGTTGGATCTATCTTCAAAGTTGGTAATGGCTGATAGATTTTCCGAGCCTACTATCAAAGCATTCTTTACACTTCCGTTTTCTATATATGATTGGGCAATTTGATATCCCAATAAGAATCCTGTACATGCGCTATTTACATCCATACACTGGGCATTAACGGCACCTATACTTTCTTGTACATAAGAAGCTACATTAGGGACTAAAACATCCGGGGTTAAAGTAGCAACTATTATCATATCAATATCCCTTGGATCTATATGTGAATCCAAAACAGCCTCTCTTGAAGCCTTAATTGCCATAGAAGATGTGGTATCATCTAAAGTGATGTATCTTGTTTTTATGCCGGTTCTTAGTGTTATCCATTCATCACTGGTATCAACCATTTTTGCTATATCATCATTAGTTAAAAGTTTAGTGGGAACATAGCTTCCTGTGCCCATTATTTTCCCTACCATTATTTCTTCTCCATTTATTTTGATTATCAAAGTAAATATTTTGACTTTCAAAGTATACTATATCATAAAGCTGTTGTCAAACACTTTTTAATATCATGATATGGTGATATAATGTTAATAAGAAGATTAGTATTTAATTCAAAGAAAGGAGCCGATATGAATAAAACCCCTGCCAGCGAATCTATTACTACGAATGAAATGGATGAAAAAGATGAAGAGCTTATAGAAGATGATATCCACTATAACAAGCTTTTGGAAATCATTAATATCACAAGATACAAATACCATTTGGATGAAGTAACTGAATTTGATATAGATATTTTGGAATATTCCGATGCCCTCATATTAAACACGGTAAAGGATTTGGAGAATATGATATTTAGGATAAATGACCTTAGAAAACAGCTACACAAGCATCCTATAGATCAAAAGGATTATGAGCATCTCTCAAAGAGATTTGGCTTTGAAACCTGGAACGAATATTTAAAAATATTGGAAAATATATTAAATACACATATGGACTAAATATTATTCATAATATATAATTAAAAAAATAAAACAATTAGGAGGACTATTATGTTTAAGAAAGGACTTATAATTTTATTATCCTTTGCTCTATTGTTTTCCTTTGTGGGTTGCGGAAACAAGGGGGAATTACTAGATGATGCTAAGGAAGCATGGACTGAAGAATATGGCGATGTTATAACTGATTCCGAAATCGAAAAATACAGCGGAAGTATGAATGAAAGTCACAGAATGATGGCTGCTATGATACTTTTAAATCACGATATGGACAGTGATTTGGATTCTTATGATTCGGTTTATCTGGTTTCCTTTGTTTTAGAATCCGGTGAAGAAAGGGCAATGGTAATAGCCGACGGAGAAATGATTATTCCTTAAAAAAGGAAACCCACCGAGAAAATTTTCCCGGTGGGTATTTTTTATGCCTCTAATGCTTTTGCAGCTTCTTCAGCTTCTTTCTGTCTCTCTTCTAAGATTCTTTCATATTGTTCATCAGTCATCTTTTCCATAGTGATTCCTGTGAAACCATAGAAGATTGATACAAGTGGGTTCAACCAGCAAAGGATTGCATATGGAGCATATCCACCTGCACCCCATTGGCTTACGCCTAGGAATGTAGACATTGTAGCACCACATGTATTCCAAGGTACTAAGTTGGAAGTCATTGTACCGGCATCTTCTAATACTCTTGATAAGTTCTTAGGCGCTAATTTAGCATCTTCAAATGCAGTCTTGTACATTCTTCCAGGAAGTACGATAGCTAAGTATTGGTCACCTGCTATGATGTTCATGAATACGCAAGATATAACTGTAACTGTTACTAAAGCACCGGTTCCCTTTGCAACCTTTAGAAGGGCATTACCAAGTGTAGCCAGCATTCCAGATGCATCCATAACTCCACCAAAGCACATTGCGCATATAATCAAGTTGATTGTCCACATCATTGAGTGCATACCACCTCTAGTAAGTAATTCAACCAACTGAGGCATTACAGCATCAGGATCAGCGAATTCAAATCCGTAATGAATGATTCCCGGCCAGTCAGCAAGAGCTACGCCCTGGAACATTGAACCGAAGATACATCCTAAGATTACTCCGCCTAAAAGACCAGGAAGTGCAGGTAGCTTTAATGCTACGATTACGATTACCAGTAGCGGTGGAATAAGTAATGCTAAGTTAATGTTGAAGTTAGCAAGAATTCCTTCTTGTAAATCATTTACAACATTCATATCAGCTTCGCCGGAGCCTCTTCCTAAGATTAGGAATACAACCAATGCGATGATAAGAGATGGTGTTACAGTGTAAACCATGTGTCTGATGTGATCAAACAAAGTGGATCCTGCCATAGCCGGAGCTAGGTTTGTAGTATCTGATAACGGAGACATTTTGTCACCAAAGTATGCACCGGATACAACAGCACCTGCTGTCATAGCAGGGTCGATTCCAAGACCTTGTCCTACACCAATCAGTGCTATACCGATTGTTCCTGCAGTTGTCCAAGAAGATCCTGTAGCCAATGCTACGATACAAGCTAGGATACATCCTGCAAATAGGAATATTCCAGGTGATAAAATCATTAAACCGTAGTAAATCATTGCAGGTACAACACCTGCAGCAATCCAAGAACCGATTAATAGACCAACTACCATTAATATTAGCATAGCCTGCATTGATCTGTTGATGGAAGCTAAGATACCAGCTTCTAAATACTGCCATTTGTAACCGTGAGCTATTGCCACGATGGATGCAAATATTGCAGAAACGATTAGCGGAACGTGAACTTCACCATATCCGCAAGCAAATGCATCTCCTAGGATTTGTCCTAAGATGCCCAGTGCGTACATTAAGTTGATGATTGTAACTAACAAAGTAATTACAGCCCAACTCATAGGTATTTTCTTACCCATAATAAGTCCTCCTTAATAATATAAATGATATAAAATAATAAGTAAGTAAATTAATACTCAAATACATTTTAGTCTTATTTATTAAATATACTATTAATTTTAAATTAACATTTCTTAATCGACTGACAAAAATTGACCCATAGCTATTTAGCTATGGGCCCGGTGTTATTATACTATTACGCACTGTAGATTATTTTTTCATCAATTACTTTATAGCCAAGTCCTTTTACATTTTTTATGTACTGATTCCCGCTACTGTTCAATCCTATTTTTTCTCTAATATTAAAAATATGTACAGCTATTCGATTCGTATCCGTCTCAAAATACTCACCGTTTAAATATTCACATATTTGCATTTTTGAATATATCCTATTGGGATTTTCCATAAGCAGCTTCAATATTTTAAATTCAGTTGCGGTTAGCATGATTTCTTCACAACCTTTTAATAGTTTATAGTCATTTATATTCAACATTAGATCATCTATTTTAATGCAATTTTCTCCCTTGTTATAGCTTCTGGTTCTTCTAAATAATGCATTAACTCTAGCCACTAACTCCAAGGGATTAAAGGGTACCGTTATATAATCATCCGCTCCCAAATTTAAACCAAATATTTTATGGGTGGCTTCATCACGTTTTGATAAAAGCATCAAAGGGATATTGCTTACCTTCCTGATTTCTTTTGTAAGTTCAAATCCATTAATGTTAGGAATATCCACACCAAATATTCCCATATCTATCTTCTTTTCTTTTACTAATTCAAGCCCTTCTATTCCATCTTCCACCATAACAGTTTTATAGCCCTCGCTCTCTAGGGACAGTTTAACTATTTTTGAAATATCAGGATCACTTTTAGTTACCATAATGATTTCTTCCATCACCTAACACCTCTCTTATAATCCTTGCTACATAATAAAGTATATTGTAACAATACAGTCAAGTGTTTTTTTAATTTTTCTTTAAAAACAGAAAAAACCGATATGCCGGCTTTTTCTATTATTATTTATTATTCATTATTTAACGGAGCACTCATATAAGGGGTGTATTCCGTCATTGTTATAATAAATCAGCAACATAAATATTTGTTTAATTTAAAATTAATCTTTCTTAATCATCTTGTTTGAAATTTCCACAATTATTTACGGTTTTTTTTAAAAATTAAACATCGTTTTTCATTTAGAAGTATAGTATAATGCTACCAGTGAGGTTAACTATGAAAAAGATTATATTCCTAATTCCATTAATAATGACCATAGGTTCCACGGTGCTTTATCAAATATCGGCAAAGCAGGTACCTGATTCTCTAAATAGCGGCGCAATACTGGTAATCGCCTATGCACTAGCCGTGATTTTTAGTTTTTTCTTATTCATATTTACAGAAAAAGCTTCTTTCTTTCCCAACACAAATTTTGATAAAAAAAGTTTTCGGTTTCCAACGGCTGCCGTGATTATGGGTATTGCCATCACAGGTTCCGAAATGGGTAATATTATGGTTTACAGAACGGGATGGGATTTATCCATAGCCGGCACCTTCACAAATATTTCTGTAGCTGTGATACTTGTAATAATCGGAAGAGTTTTTTACAAAGAATCTATTGATAAACAAAAGCTTTCAGGCATTTTACTATGCCTAGTAGGTCTTATTATCTTAAGCATATAAGGAGGATTCATGTACTATTTACCAATAATCATAGTAGTTGTATGTACTGCCATATATCATTTATGCTCGAAATCCATGCCAAAGCATGTGAATCCTTTTTTTAATATATTGATAGTTTATATTATCGCCCTTTTGGCATCATTGGCATTTTTTATTATATCCTTTGATAATATGAATCTAATAGAAATATTGCACTCCATAAATTATGCTGTTCCCATACTGGCCCTATCATTACTCGGATTGGAACTGGGCTTTATTATGCTTTACAGAGTAGGTTGGAATATCTCCCTGGGAGCTTTGGTAAACGGAATATTAGCTTCCACAATACTTGCTGTTTTGGGAGTAATATTATTTAGCGAAGAATTTGGGATTAACAGAATCATCGGTCTTTCCTTATGCTTCATCGGACTTTTTCTCTTAAGCAAACCCATTAAGCGTAAAAGTAAATAGGGTTTACCTATACTAACAATTATAGTATACTAGATTTGTTAATGAATAAGGAGGTAATCAAATGGCCGATGATTTCGATTGGAGAGGAAAGCATTTTTCATTTTTCCAGAATAAAGAATGTGAATACTTCCCATGTCATAAAACAGATGACATAGAAAATTTCAACTGCTTGTTCTGTTTTTGTCCACTTTACGCTTTAGGGGATAAATGCGGAGGTAATTATACCTTTACAGAAGACGGCATAAAGAATTGTAGCAATTGCATGGTGCCCCATAAAAAGGAAAACTATGGCTATATTACAGGAAAGTATAAAGAGCTGGGGGAAATAGTTAAAGAGCAATTGGAAAAAAACAAAAAATAAGTAAAGCCCTTGCTTAGGCAAGGGCTTTACTTTTATTTAAATAGTTCTCTTTCATCAAATACTTCTTCTTCCTTCACTTCTTCAGTCTTAACAGTTTCCACAATATCAGGATTATTGGCATCATCTAAAAGTTTTTTCAGTAATTCTCTTCTTCTATCTCTGTCAGAATATATCGAATCAGCATTGCTGATTTTATATAAATTATATCCTGTATGGGCTTTTTTTGAGTATTGGCACTCCAGTATCATGCCTTCCATAATTTCCAGCTTAAACTTCTTAGGTGCAGCCGGAACTTCCGGAACAGTTAAGTAGTAATAGTTAAAGTCATGAACCTTAACCCTCTCGAATTTAGGCTCCACACATCCATATGTTCTGTTTAATTTAATCCTTGGACTGTTTCTCTTCTGATTTTCTAATGGCTCTACCCTTTTATTAATATTGATCTTCAAGTCCTCAAATACACCGCTATCTTTTTTAAGATTAGCAGGCAAAGTGGTTACCCTGTCATATAGGATTCCCAATAAGTCATCATAGGTATTGTTGTAATCTAATATTCTAAAGGAATATACCCATCCATCCCCCGCTTCTCTGGTTTTTAAAAGTTCCACCACAGGGTTTGCCACATAATTCTTATACCTTAATCTTGCGTGCAATATATCATTTTCATTGAAATAATATGGTTTATCAAATTTAATTGCGATACCCGATTCTGAAATATCTAAGCTCTCACCATTGGCACTCCAAATATCATCTGACAAAACACAATCAACTTTAGCAATAATACGTTCTTTCTTTCTCTTGGAAACCCTTCCGCTTACAAAGAACATTGCCATAACCATAAAGTACAAGTTGTTGATAAGCCAAAACAATACAACCACCGGTCCAAAATTACTGCTGTCAAATATTATTCTTATGCAATTGATAATACCAAATACTGACATTATTATAAGAACTATGAATGGAAACTGATATATAAACTCGGTTTTCCTGCTACGCTTTGGTTTATCCTTTACGGTAACCTTAAATTTTTTCATGGTTATTCCTATGGATTCAAGGAGTACCGGCATCAGCATAAACGGAAACATTATGGTTTCATATATACCTGTCCACTTGGTTGTACGCACGTTTTCACTAAACAGTCTCAAACTGATATTACTGGTTATATACATAGGCAGCCAAAACATAAGCACCTGGAGAAGTGTACATTTGAATATTATAAAGCCGAATGTTGCATAAAGTATTGGACACATGATATATATCAACCTTTTAATAGGAGCATACCAATACCATATTGAAGCCCAATAATTCATTTTTTGAGCAAAGGAAAGGTCTTTAGATGTATATATATGCAACTTCCTACCTGCTCCTATAACCCCCCTTGCCCATCTAATTCTTTGATTGACAAGATCCTTTAAGCTATCCGGTGATAATCCTGAAGTAAGAGGTTCTCCTATACCCAAGCTGACATATTGTTTCTTTTGTATAAGTATACCCGTAGCAAAGTCTTCCGTTACTACTTCCTCATAAAATCCTCCCACATCAAGTAATGCTTCTCTGCTTAATACCGCATTTGTACCCCCATATATTACGCTATTTGTTTTGGTTCTGGACACTTGAATGTCCTTGTAGAAATAATCCTGTTCATTTGGTATTCTTTTTTCAGAGTAAAAGAAGAATTGAAACAAGTCAGTGTTATAAAAGCTTTGTGGTGTCTGAAGTATAGCCAGTTTTACTTTATCCTCTTCTTCTAGTTTTTCATTCTTTATCTCACAGTCAACAAAATACGGAACAGTTTTCATCAAAAACTCTTTTTGAGGTATCATATCAGCATCAAATGTAACCACATAAGGGGAATCCGTCTGTCTTAATGCATTATTTAAATTACCTGCTTTTGCTCCTTTATTATCTTCCCTGTCAAAGTAACCTACTCCTAATTTATCTGCCAGCTCTCTCATTTCTTTTCTCTTATTATCATCGCACAGATAAATATGCACCTTTGATAAATCGGGATATTCCATTTCTTTGCATGCTCTTATTGTTTTATATAAAAGCTCGGTACTTTCGTTATATGTAGCTACAAATACATCCACATGAGGAAATCTGTCCATTGGAACCTCAGGTAATTTGTAGCTGTTAACCGCATACATATTAAAATAGTGTACTAAAGCCTCTATCATTCCGAGGAACTCTATTACCAATAACGCCGCACCAAAGAATACTGATACTGCACCATACCCGAAAGGCAATGTAAAAAACAATCTCCATGTCAAGTACATCATAGTGAAAAATATATTAATCACCAACCATATTTTTTTATTCCAGCCGTAGAATATACTATTTGGTTTTATTCTCCTTTTCATAAAATCACCCCATTTTTATTTATAATAATTAAAAGCTTCATCATTAATATTATATGGATATAGTTCTATAATTATATAATCATATGTATTACTTTCTACTATATCCTCAACGCTCAAATCATCCCTGTCTTCCAAGCACCATACTCCGTCGATTTGACTAAATAGCGGAGCTAAAAAAGTCATCATAGGGGATGCATATGAATCCCTTATAAAAAGTGCTTTAGGGGCATCGGTATTATCTATATTTTTAACACTGTCATAGTAATTTAAACCACCCATATAAACATTGTATTTATTACCTATTTCCCCTTCCAAATGCTCATAATCTATCAATGTTTCGTATACACTTCCCCTTTGATATTTCTCATTATCCTCTTCTCCCAAATGAGTATATTCATATTCATTTGAAAACCTTGGCTCCATAAATATGAAATCATCAAGACCCGAATAATTAATACCTGTCTTTTTACCCATAGAGCCCACCATACTATCCGGATATTCGGTAACATTATAGCTGCTCATTTTCAAACAGGGATCTTGTAGATTAAAATCCCCTTCAAATCTATAATTTAGCTCTTCCATTAAAATCCTAGATGCCATAAATGCCGCCGTTATTCTCCAGTGATGATCCGTTTTATAAAAGGTTTCATCGTAAGTTAAAACTTCATTGGGCAAATACTCCCTATAATCAATGGTTTCGATCCCCAGCCTATTCAGCCAAAGAAGAAGCTCATCTGTTTTTGGATTAACATCATTTACCGGTAAACCTTCCGAAAATTCAATTTTTCCGGGTATATATTTATCCGGCGGAACAACAAATATCACCTTCGTTCCATATTTGCTTACTGCAGCCTTTAATCTCTTAACCCTCAATGCATACTGAAATTCTTCATCATAATTTTCTCTAAAAAATGCAGAATAGAACAAATATCCTTCCTTATCCTTTATATATGTGAAATCGCTTATCTCATCCTTTGCAAGTAATACATTGATATATGAAAAGGTTTCAACAAAATTATCCCTGGCATATATACCTTCATCAATAACCCCTTCCACGGCCTTTACTCTGTCATCGATTCTCGAATCGGCATCTGCATTCCATTCGTCAATAATGCTTTCATATGAATTGTAGATATTAATCCCCGCAAAGGTAAAAACCGTTAAGAAAAATATTAAAGCAAATATCCTTTTTTTTAAAAAATACCTTCCCATACGCACCTCTAAAAATTAAAGTATATAAACGGATTATATGACCCTGAAACCAAATAACTAATTGATATTATTAGTAATAGTAACATGCATATAGGATAGGCCAATGTGTAAACAGTGTTTAGGCTTTTTTCACGATTCTTATATAATATATCATTCATTTTAATAGCAATAGGTGTGGAAAATATTATACCTAAAACCAGAAAAACCCAATTCTCTTTGATCATGCATACCGCTAATTCACTGTATATACCGTTGTTATTTAGGGCAAACATATTCATAATATATCTTCCCGCTTGATAAAGGCTGTCACTTCTGAAGAATATCCAACCCAAATTAACTATAAAAAGTGTATAAATGTGCTTGAATAGTTTGTTCTTTACAGTTTCTTCAAACTCAAAAAACCTTTCGGCCAATTGTATGAAGAAATAATACAGGCCCCAAAATATAAATGTCCAGTTTGCACCGTGCCATATACCGGTTAACAGCCATACTATGAAGATGTTTCTTACCATATAGTCTTGATTCTTTACTCTGCTGCCGCCCAAGGGAAAGTAAACATATTCCCTAAAAAACGATGTTAATGATATGTGCCATCTCCTCCAAAAATCACTAATTGATGTAGCTATGTAGGGATAATTAAAGTTTTCTTCAAGTCTAAATCCAAAGCATAAAGCAAGTCCTATGGCCATATCAGAATATGCAGAAAAATCAAAATATATCTGCAGGGTGTATGCGAGGCTACCCAGCCAAGCAAGCATTGCGGGAACCGCAACCTTCTCTATCCCTATTTGTGATTGATTAAATATTGTATCAGCCATAAAGGCAAATGTATTTGCTAATAGTATTTTCTTTCCCAAGCCTACAGTAAATCTTGATATACCCACTGATATTTTATCCACGGTTGATTTTCTGCTTCTTATTTGTTCGGCTATGGAATGGTACTTTACTATCGGCCCTGCAATCAGCTGTGGGAAAAAAGATATATACAATCCGGCATAAAACGGATTTTCTGCTTTAGTTACTCCCCTATAAACATCCACCACATAGGATATGGCTTGGAATGTAAAGAATGATATTCCTATGGGCAGTGGCAAATCCATTACATTTATTTGTGTATTTAATGCCATATTTAAATTATCCACAACAAAACCTAAATATTTAAAAAGAAACAGTATCATTAAATCTATAAATATAACGCACACAAGTATCTTTTTCCCTGTGGCTCTGTTATTGATTTTTTCTATAAGTAGACCCCCTGATGAATTAACCAGGATGGAAAAAATCATAAGCACTACATATGTAGGTTCACCCCATGCATAAAACAATAGGCTACCCAATAATAATACAATATTTTGCAGCATCCTTGAAAAGGATACTAAATAATATATGATAAATACTGTTGGTAAAAAATAAAATATGAATACGATGCTTGAAAATAACATATGTACCTACTTTTTCCTATTATATTTCCTATAACTTGCCAAAACACTTATAAACATGATAATTACAATTAGCCTGATACTCCATATGAAAATAGGTGTATTTAACATCTCTAAAAAATATTTATCATTTCCAAATGTAAAAATAAATTCCATATCTAACCTTTTTTACTTAATATAATCGAAGGAACAGCAAATAGTATTAAAACTCCAAACAAGACCAAAACATTATATCCTTTAATGTCTGTGGTAAATTCAGCATCCTCCTTCAGATACTTTATGTTTTCAGGTATGTCTGCTGCGTGCTTACGTAAATACGTCTTGATTATCAATATTTCTTGATCGTAATCATCATTATATCTGCTTACTAGTATTCCGTCCTTTACTATATCATTAAGCTTATAGCTGGTAACATTATAGTCTTCATTAAAGTATGAATCATACCACCTGTACCACTCCCTTTGCCTTGCAGAATCGATATATGCGGCGGCATTATCTATTGTCTCTGTCAGATGGTCGTCACTTAAAGTAGTTCTCCTAAGGCTAATATACCTTTCCATCAACAGATTTAAAAATCTATCATCCTTTACCAGCTCTTCATATATGGCCCTCGTTTGCATGGCCATATGTTGGGTTTTTTGCTCCTCAGCATAATAGTTATTCATGGCCTGATCAAAATCCCAAACCGGTCCGATCATAAGGGGATCACCATAGTCTTTATACATATATGTGGAATGTAATCCGGCATCATAGTTGCCAAAATATTCATTTATCAGAAAATAGTCCACAAAGGAATCAACATCTATATATTCTTTATATGCCTTCTTTAAATTCATATCATCCGAATATAAAGTTTCCTCAATCATATTAAAATCATCTGTAATATATTGGATAATACCATCATTGAGTTCTTCATCCGTCGGATATTTAATTCCTATATATGTGTCATAATCCAGCTCAGTTCTCAAATAGTTATCAATAATTTTATCAAAAGGAGTATACCTATCTCTCCTTAAAATATAACCGGAGTACTTGTCTTCCCCATTATAGTTTTTAATGTTAATCCTGTTTTCACTTCTTGAAACTGTTTCCGCAAACAAGTATAGCCCTTGATATATGTATTGATCACCCTCTTTAACGGCAACCTCGCAAAACTTTGTATCCAAGGTGTTACCATCTATCTCCGATGCAATGCTATAGGCAACATAATTTCTTATCAGACTTTTATCTACAACGCTCCCGATTATTGCCCAAGAATTATCCTCTCCCATGTTAAAAAGGTTCATTTCCCTATCAGTTATTTTGTCAGCTTCCAAAAGTCTAATGGAATACTGGGGTTTCTCATAGAAGTATGTGGTTTGTCCCCTTCTTTTGATCTTAACAGAGCTTTCCCATTTGGCATTATCCTTTAAATAGTTTAGTTCTCCGTCATTATATATAATGCTCATACTTCCCGTGGTCCAAGGCTCAACATCATTGTAGGAAACACCTCCGGTAACATAGTTATGCATCTTGTAATCCGGTAATTCTCCATCTGTTTCGATTATAATCAGCGGTAAATTGGAAGAAAAATTATCATCTAAAGTATAGTCTTCGTTAATGTACCCCAGGGCAGGACCTATGCTTATGTCTTCAGGTAAACTTTCATAAGCACTGATAACGTCTCTATTCATTCCTTCGTGAATTATATGGCTTAATCCGTATAATACCGATACCAATGCAAGAAATATTAATGCAATCATCATCAAGCTATATTTACTTAAATTCTTCAAGGAATTACCTCCCTATTGGGTTATACCATCTGTTTGCTTTATTATATTTACAAGGGCAACCCCTTCTTTTTTATCCAGGCTTGTTAGGAGATTTTCATTAAGTCCCCTTTTCTTTGCTTTCTTTAAAAGCTTATCGGAAATTTCATATATGACTTCCGCATATTCATTGCTGCCCAAAGTATTTTGAGCTCTCGTTATTGCTTTATTATTAAATAAGCCATCTATATAATTATTTACATCATCCAGCTTATCCTTCTCAACCTTTAAAACTATAAGTATTCTTTCGTTATCAACAGCAAAGCCAAACAGTATCAAGAATAAAAAGATAACCACCGAGCCTATTCCCGCAATAACAAAGTCCGAAACCCCGCAGCATATTCCAACTGCTATACTCCAAAATATGTAAGCCGTGTCTCTGGGATCCTTAATCGCAGTTCTGAATCTCACTATGGATAAAGCACCAACCATACCAAGACTAAGGGCTATGTTATTTCCGATTACACTCATAACAAGTGTTGTAACTAAGGTTAGCATTACCAAAGAAACATTAAACCTTTCACTGTAAGCAGATCCCGTATGAGAAACCCTATATGATATATATATGAATATTCCTATGGCGGCGGCGGCAACAAAGTTAAGTATTATATCCATAATCGTTAGTGCTTGTGCTGATTCCGTAATTAATTGATTTAATATTTCGTTCATTAGTATCTACCTTTCTTAGATATCATTCTAGCTCTGCAATATTTGCTATTTGATAATTGAAATAAGTTATAGTCATCTAAAATCTCTTTAATATGTGAAAACAAAAAATTATCGTATTTAATCTCTAAAGTATTTTCTCCCATCTTAGTAACGGGATAAAGGTTTAAATTTTCATCAAAGATATCATAGGATAATTCCGTTGCTTTAAGCTTAGTGTCGAATGTTATTCTTATGTTATTAACATCATGTATAAATGCCTTGCGTCTATACTCCACTATGCATTTGGGATAATAACAGTTTTCTGTCATAAACACATAAAGCCATTTGGCCAAGGGTTCATCCATTTTTTTTAATACCGAAAAATCTCTTTCAATAAGCCTATTAGCATCCGCCTTGGTAATTGTTAATGATCTTTTCCTTTGGCTGTTACCTGATTTTTCCTTGAATTCCAATTTGCAATATGGCGAATCTACGTTGTAGGTCCTAATCCGTATCTTCTGCCTATTATCCAAACCATCAACCTTATCTTCAAAATCCCTGTCATCCAAATTATCAAAATAAAGAGATCTTACCATATAACCATCTATTCCGTTATTTTCATCTTCTTTTAGTATTATCCCTAATTTCCCATCGAGATTAATCATATCCACCATAGGAATCAGATACTTTTTTTCACTTCTGGTCACATCTATCAAAGCACTACCCCTTAGTCAGCATTTTTGTTTGTATCTTTAAAATATATATCATCATAGGTCTTAAATCTTATCTGCTTATCCTTATTCTTCTTTTGGTGCATGAAACCAATAATAAAGACTATCAAGAACAACCCGGCTGATATATAGTAGTCCCTTAACACAAAGAAATACACCAAGCATGCCAATGATAAAGCTCCCAATAATGAAGAAATCAGATACATTTTTTTCATTATTGAATTCTTAAAGTTGCCCTTTTTAGATGCGGTAAACATTCCGCTTCCCAATAAGAATATTATCATTAACCCAAAGAAAACGAAGGATATCAGAAATACCATCATAAATACCGGGCTATCAGTAAATGTTCCCCCGATTAAATATCCCAAATATCCGAAACCACAAGCAAAAAACATAAAAATACTTGCCTGAAAATACTTATATCCTCCTATTGCAAATATCAAAGAGGTTATCATCAGAATTATCAATCCAAAGAACATAACCCATTCCTGATAAAAACCAAACTCAACATTTCCAAATGGGACATCCATTATATAATTTTCTTTAATATATTCAACCATAATCCCACTTCCTTAACATATAATATTATTTAATATTATATCATATTATCACCTAATGTTCCATTTTTTTATACAACAATTAGGAGTATATCAACTATAATTTTCTCAGGCTATGCATATTTTTGTTTTCATCACTATATGTTGTGTTACGCTTAAATTTTATGTCCTTATATAAAAATGGCCTCCTATCGAGACCATTTATAATTATTTCAGTTGACCATGCTTTTCATATGTTGCACATTCTTTTATATTGTTTTCATCATCCACAAACACTACCTTTGGTTTATGCTCATCCACTTCCATATCCGTCATGGTGCAATAGCACATTATAATTATTTTATCTCCGGTTTGAACGCACCTTGCGGCAGCCCCATTCAAACAAATCATTTTAGAACCCGATTCTCCTGAGATGGTATAAGTTTCAAATCTGTTTCCGTTATTAATATCAACAATCTGAACCTTTTCATACTCTCTTATCCCAGAGGCTTTCAATAGGTCACTGTCAATTGTTATACTGCCCACATAATCAAGCTCCGCTTGCGTCACTGTAGCCCTATGTATTTTACCCTTTAACATTGTAACATTCATTATTCGTTCTCCTTATATATATAACTGAAATTATCTATAAGCCTGGTTCCCCCAAATCTCACTGCAACAGCACATAAAACCGTTCTGTCTATTTTTTCAATTCTTTCCATGGTTTTTGCATCAACTATCTCCACATAATCAATATCAGCTGTTTTTTCGGTTTCAATATTTCCCCTAATCATTTCTATAACCTTATTAGCATCAGATTCCCCGAATATCATGGCTTCCTTTGCCATCACCAATGATTTATTCAATATTGTGGCAGCCGCTCTTTCCTCTTTATTTAAGTACTTATTCCTTGAGCTTTTTGCCAATCCGTCCTTTTCCCTAACAATAGGACAACCTATAATCTCTATATCAAAATCCAGATCTTCCACCATTTTTCTTATTATTGCCAATTGCTGTGCATCCTTTTCCCCAAAATATGCCCTATCCGGTTCTACAATATTAAAAAGCTTTGCAACTATCGTACATACTCCTCTAAAATGTGTGGGTCTTGACTTTCCGCATAACTCTTTGGTAAGATCCAAAACCTCCACAAAGGTCTTACTTTGACCTTTGTACATTTCCTCAGGTTCGGGCACAAAAAGAATATCCGCCTTAGAAGCCCCACAAATCATTGCGTCCCTATCAATATCCCTGGGATACTTATCCAAATCTTCATTCGGCCCAAACTGTGTGGGATTAACAAAATCACTAACCACTACTCTATCATTTTCCGTAACGGCCCTTCTTATTAAACTTTCATGACCTTCGTGCAAATATCCCATGGTGGGAACCAGCCCTATGGATAGCCCCTCCCTTTTCCATTCCTTTATATCCTTTTTAACTTCATTTATACTTTTATATATCGTTATCATTTGAACTCCTTAAAGTACCCCCTCAACCACATCATCATCGATTGTAAAAGAGTGTTCCTCCATGGGAAAAGTCCCTGCATTTACTTCATCGATATAGTTCCTGTAAGCATTTATATACCTATTACCCAAATCATCAAATTTTTTTACAAACTTTGGTGTAAAGTCTTTATACATTCCTAACATATCCTGGTTTACTAGAATTTGACCATCACAAAAGCTTCCCGCTCCTATACCAATTGTTGGTATTCCTATTGCATTAGTTATCTTTTCTGCCAGCTTTGAAGGAACACATTCCAATACTACAGCAAAAGCTCCTGCCTCTTCTATAGCCCTGGCGTCATCCATTATTTTTTGAGCATCTACGGCATTTTTACCTTGTACCTTAAAGCCTCCAAAAGCATTAAATGATTGAGGAGTAAGCCCTATGTGACCCATTACTGGAATGGATGCTCTTGTTATAGCTTCGATTTCTCTGCAAAACTGAGCGCCTCCTTCCAACTTAACACAGTGGGCATTTGCTTCTTTAATGAATCTTCCGGCATTTTTTACAGTTTCATTAATATCACCGTGGAAAGACATAAATGGCATATCTCCCACTACCAAAGCTTGCTTTGCTCCCCTTGCAACTGCCCTTGTGTGATGAATCATATCATCCATTGTAACGGGTAAAGTATTCTCATAACCAAGCATTACCATCCCCAGGGAATCTCCCACCAAAATTCCGTTCATACCTGCCTCATCCACAAGACAGGCAGTAGTATAATCATACGCTGTGATCATTGTAAGCTTCTTGCCGTTTTTTTTCGCTTCTTTAAATGTAGTTACTGTGTTTTTCATCATTTTTCTCCCTTCTTAAGTATCAATTCCTTAAGAACTCCATATTCTTTATTGGGATTCTTTCTTTCCGCCACCTTAATCAATTCCGACGATAGAAGCAAGTATGTTTTTAAATACTCTTCATCCAAACTCTTAAAGTGCTTTTCTACAGTTTCGATATCAGCCCTTTCAATCGGACCTGTAAGGGCGTCTATTTCGCCAAATTTGCATAGGTTCTCCGCATTGCTTAAAAACAGTGGCCCCATGGTTTTCTCCGCCAAGCCCTCATCAAATCCGCAGTCCATGAGCATATTTTTTGTTATACTCCATAAAGCTATTACCAGGTTGCTGGAAAAAACTGCGGCTGCATGGTAATTAGTCTTTTTTTCACTCCCAATAATCTTGACATTGGGCACCACGGAGCCTATTAAGCTATACATGGTGTTTAAATGAAAAAAAGCACCCTCGATTGTAAAGGTAGCTTCTTTTAATTCCATATATGAATGCCACTTATCCCTAATAGGGAAAAACGGATGAATGGAATAACCAAAAGCGCCTGCTTCCTCTATTCCATCAAAGATAGAGGATGTTAAACATCCACTACAGTGACATATTATTTTTTCCTTGACAGGCAAATCTTTGATGTGATTCCAAACCGACAGTATCTCGCCATCAGGCACGGTAATGAAAATGATATCACTCTTTTTAACTATTGCCTCTATTGTTGCAAATGATTTTGTACCGGTAAATTTTGCTGCCGAGGCAGCAGATTCCATGCTTTTGCTTTTGTAGCCTGTTACACAAATATTGTTTTCAACAAATAGCTTACCTAGCGAAAAGCCAACTTTTCCTGCGCCAATAAATCCTACGTTCATCGCATCACCCCCCTAGTGGTGATACAAATCCAGTGCCGTTCCTTTAGGATACAGCCTGTCAATGTAAATAATCGCCGCTGTTAACATCTTTGATGTCACAATCGTTACGAGTATATCACATGGGGATTATAAAAAGCAATAGAAATAACAAAAAACCTAAGGCAATACCTTAGGTTAAAATTCATGGTTGCGGGGAAAGGACTTGAACCTTCGACCTCCGGGTTATGAGCCCGACGAGCTACCAACTGCTCTACCCCGCGTCAATATTAAATTATTTGGTGCCGGAAGCCGGGGTCGAACCGGCACGATCGGTAAAGATCGCAGGATTTTAAGTCCTGTGCGTCTGCCAATTCCGCCATTCCGGCACAAATAAATGGCTCCGAGGGTGGGGCTCGAACCCACAACCTATCGGTTAACAGCCGATTGCTCTGCCATTGAGCTACCTCGGAATAAGCGTCGCTCAATTCTTGCGACGGATATTATTATACCTAATCACAGGTGGGTTGTCAAGCTGTTTTCAAGGAATAAATATAATTATTTATTCCATGTTTTCCTTTATTTTTTCATCCATTTTTATGTTGTTTTTTACTAATTCAATCTTCTTGGTATATTTATCAACCATATCAGTATTTCCTGTTTTTTCATACTCTTTTATCAAGGCTTCCATAACCTCTATATTGCTTGGAGAATACTTTAAGGCCATTTTCAAATCCTCGATAGCTTCTATTGTTCTTTCAGTTTCTGCTTTGGCCGTACCTAAATAGTACCATAGGGGCCACCACATATTATATTTTGAATCGGTATATTTTTGAAGTACATTAATACCATCATCATAATCCCCCACCAAAACCATATTGTATCCCTTTTCAATATTGATGGGTTCTGTAAGAAGATCTAGTCTTTCTTTTATTTCTTCCCTTAATTCCTTTTTGTCTTCAGCTTTTTTGGTAAGCTCCATAAACATATCCCAAGTAAGCTTCGCCTTTATATATAAGCCCAGATTTAAATAAGAATATCCCAAAAAATAATATCCCATATCAAATGCCGGCTGTTTCAATGTTACAAATTCAAAGGCCTCCAAGGCCTCGGCTTTGTACCTGGCAATGTAATCCTCTTCTTCTCCCAATTCATATGAATCCTTACACGCTCTTCCATAACAGTAAAGGGCATCCCCGTTATCGGGCGCAAGCAGTAGCGCTGCTCTAAAAAGTATGCAAGCATAATCAAAATCATTTGCGGAAGCAGTTTCTATACCTTCGTTTATTAAATACTTAATAAAATCATCCCCAAGCATTTTGTTAATATACTCCATGTAGCTATCCACATGCTTAAAATTAGGGTCCGCTCCCATTACGAAAGCCATACCCTCACCTAAAGTTACCGTTGATATATTGTTTAAATGTTTTTTCATTATCGGTACGGGCACATCCTTCAATATGTCCGTTAATCCTGCTTTATCTAAAAAGTCATAGGAAAGTTCATCGAATATTACATTATCCTTTAACAGTCTCACTAAATATATTCCTATTCTATCTTCCCTTTTCCTAAGCTCCATTATCTAACATCCCAACCTTTTCTATCAAATTTTTTAACTGCTTCCTTATTCAAGGAATTAAGCATATCTGTGTTTATAACGCTTTTAAAAGCCACCAAACCGGTTTCCTTCTTTTTTGGCTCCCTTTCATATCCCCTTTGCTCCATAATGCTGCTGGCATATGCTATTATCATTTCATCCCTTTTATTTATTTCATCATAAATTTTGTCAGCAAACTCATAAAGAATCCTATACAGATTTTCTTTGCTATGGGATCTGTCCTGGTATCCTTTGGCATAATAAAAATCCGCTAATCGTTCAAAGAAATTAAACGGTGTACAGCCTAACTTTCTCATTAGAAAAGCCACGGAATTTTCAAATCCGCCCCTATTTCCATAGAGCTCAAATACCTTTTCAACCATTTTTAATTTAACTATATCCACCGAACTCATAAAATCATTGGAAATAACTTCATAAGGTGCATTTTCTCTAAACCTATACCCATATTTTCCGGCTTCTTCTCTGATTTCTGTGCCCTTAAGCATTTTAAGAAAACCAAGCTGTAAGCAGTCGGCATTTAAACCATATACGGTATTAAATGAATTAGCAAAGGAATTGTAATCTTCATACGGTAATCCCGCAATCAAATCAACATGGACATGAATATTCCCCATCTCTATAATTTTTTTAACATAATACATTAAAGGATAAATATTCTCTCTTCTGTTAACAGCCCTAAGTGTTTTTGGATTGGTGCTTTGTATCCCTATTTCCAGTTGAAACATACCCGGTCTAGCATGGGAAAGCATTTCCACTGCTTCGTCATTCAACAAATCTCCGTTTATTTCAAAGTGGAAATTAGTAATACCATTATCATTGTTTATTAAGAATTCCCATATCTTCAGGGCTCTTTGTCTATAGTAATTAAATGTACGGTCTATGAACTTAACCTGTTTAACATTTTTCATTAGGAAGTATCCAATGTCTCTTCTAACCCTATTGACATTCAATGGCCTGATTTTCTTATCGATAGAGCTTAGGCAATATGTGCAGTTATATGGACAGCCCCTTACGGATTCATAATATATAACCTTGTCTTTATCAAAATCAATGGTTTCATAAGGGAATGGTATTTCATTAAAGTCAACGGGCTCTCCCTCTTCATTTACATGGATGGATCCGCCAATCCTATAACCAAGTCCGTCAATGTATTTAAAAGAATAATCCTCCATATATATGGATTTTAACAGTTTATAGAATGTGATTTCTCCCTCACCGCGCAAAACAAAATCTACACAAGGGTTATCTTTCATGTAATCCAAGGTATCATAACTCACCTCAGGTCCACCCACTATTATTACTATGTTAGGCGCCGCATCTCTTAAGTCTTCGATTAATGTATTAATTTGCTCGATATTCCAAATATAGCAAGAAAAACATACTATGTCATAATCTCCTCTGATTATTTCGTTAAAAACATAATCCCGCTCGTTATTAATGGTGTATTCTTTAAGCGTAACATCAAAAGGGGAATTAGCTACGACATTATATAAATATCTGATTGCTAAGTTTGAATGTACATATTTTGAATTTAATGTGGTTAATAACAGTTTCATATTTCACCTATAACATTCTAAATCTTTCGTCCTTTAACATTCCTCGATCATCCATAGCCTTTTTAAGCTGCATAAGCATTTTGTCTTTATCCTTAGGCAAATCTCCCCTTAGGGAAATATAATTTGAAGCATGATTGCTTCTAAACACACACGTTCTTTTGGGGTTTGCGTTTTCCAATAACAGATATGTTTCTGCCACCACCTCTTCCGGAGATAAAAGTTCAAACTCTCCGTTTTTAATCTGCTCATAAATAGGGGCGGAAGGATCCAACATTAATGTCAGTAAGCTAACATATGACGCATTCATTTGGGAAATCATCTTCCCTGTTTCTACGGCATGTTCCTCCCAGCCTTTTTTCCCTGCCATTCCCGAAATAAAGGTAACAGAACATTTGATTCCGGCATTTTCGCAACGGTTTACAGCCTCTATCAGCTGCTTACCCGTAACTCCTTTTTGAATATCCTTCAAAACCTTCTCACTGCCGGATTCCGCGCCGAGATACAATATACCTATTCCCGCTTCCTTAAGCTCAACCAGCTCCTCGTCGGTTTTTCTTAATATATCCTTTGCAGACCCATATATTCCAACCCTTTTACATTCAGGGAAAAGCTCATTTATTTTATTTAGAACCGTCAATAATTTGCTGTTTTTAAGACACATGGCGTCTCCGTCACATAGAAATATTTTTTCAACTCTTCTATATGTTTTCCTTGCCATTTCCAAATCTTCCAAGACTTCCTCAATTTTGCGAAGATGAAAGCTCTTATCCTTATACATACTGCAAAATGTACATCTGTTGTGGGAGCAGCCCACCGTAACTTGGATGAGTAAGCTATATGCTTCACTGGGAGGTCTATATATATTTCCTTCATATCTCATTACATTTTCTCCGGTGCTCTTATTCCCAATAAATTCAATCCGTTATTTAAAGCTGTCTTGGCCGCTATTACCAGTGCCATTTTAGCTGTTTTTTCTTCAATATCATCCACTAGGATATGCTCGTCATGATAAAATCTATTAAATGCCTGAGCGATGTTTACAACCTGCCTTGTTACAATGGATGGCTCATATTTTTCAGCAGCTTCCACCACAGCATCCGGCAATTTATAAATTTCTCTTGATAAATTATATGCACTGTCTCCAACAAGGTATCCGTAATCCACTTTGTTTTCCATGGCCTTTGATACAACCTCATCACCGGCCTTCCTCATAAGGCTGGCCGCCCTGGCATGGGTATACTGAACATAAGGTCCCGTTTCTCCGTCAAAATTCAATACTTTATCCCATGAAAAAACATAATCCTTAATTCTGCCGTTTGAAAGCTCTTGGAATACAACTGCTCCGATACCAACCATTTTAGCAGTTTCCTCTATATCATCCGTATTAACATTCTTTTCTTTAATAATTTCCTTGGTCTTTTCAACCGCTCTGTTTAATACATCTTCCAGAAAAACAACTCTTCCATGCCTTGTTGACATGGTGCCTTCTTCCAAGCTTACAAGACCGAAGGGAACATGTACACAATCCTTAACCCAATCATATCCCAAAAGCTCCAGGACCTTCATCCATTGCTTAAAGTGAAGGTTTTGCTGAGATGCCACAACATAAATATTCTTTTCAAAATTATATGTTTCTTTTCTGTAAACAGCAGCAGCTATATCCCTAGTTACATACAAGGTGGATCCATCAGACTTTGTTATTAAAGCCGGATTCATGCCGTATTCTTCCAAATCAACAATTTGGGCACCTTGGGATTCCACCATAAGACCCTTGTCTTTTAATTCCTTTAAAAACCTTGGCATTTTATCAGAGTAAAAGCTTTCGCCATTTAGGGAATCGAATTCAATTCCCAGCATTTTATATACTCGGTTAAACTCTTTAAGGCTTTCATCCCTAAACCATTTCCAAAGCCTTACCTCTTCTTCTTCACCCTTTTCCAATCTTGTAAATGTTTCTCTTGCCTCATCATCTAACTCGGGATGACTTTCAACCTCCACATGGAATTTGGTATAGTATTCCAACAGAGTTTTAATGGGTGATGTTTTTACATCCTCTTCATTACCCCAGTGTCTGTATGCTACAATCATTTTACCAAATTGAGTACCATAATCACCCAAATGATTTATCCTTATAACATCATAGCCCACCGCTTCATAAATTTTATATAAAGAATTACCTATTACGGTACTCCTTATATGTCCAATATGAAAAGGTTTTGCAATATTAGGAGAAGAATACTCCACTATAACCGGCTTACCCTTTCCAATATCCGTATTTCCGAATTGATTGTTTTCCCTTAAAACTTCTGTAACCGTATCTTTTATAAAAACTTTTTTATCGAGAAACATGTTAACATAGGCATTAACCTGTTTAACTTCGGAAAAAAGCTGATCTTCGCTGATTCTTTCCACAATGCTTTTAGCTATAAGGGGTGGTGCTTTTCTCATCACCTTAGCCAGCCTAAAACACGGAAATGCATAATCCCCCATGCTTTTATCCGTAGGTACTTCCACCATATTTACAATTTCTTCAACTTCTAACCCTAGTTCCTCCGAATAAATAATATTCGCAATTTCCTTTTTAAAATCTATCATATCTCTACTCCTGTTATTTAAAGTCTTCTTCTGTCTTAAGATCTATTCCCATACTTCTTAATTTTTGGGCAAATATGCCATCACCCTTTACTTTTACATGATTAAAAGTACCATCATAAACAGTACCCACCCCACAAGAAGGACTATTAGCCTTTAATATGGCTCCTTCAATTTTTTTACCCGATTCAACAGCCTCTTTAAGGGATAACTCGGCGCCTTTATGAAATTCATATGTCACATCTTTACCTTCATTATTAATAACCCTATCTCCCACAATCTCAGCAGGAGGTCTTGGAGATTTTAATCCACCTATTTCTTCAGGGCATAATGCTATATATTCATTATTCTTGCTAAACTCCAAAACATTATCATTTTTATTATTTCCACCGCTATATTTACAGTTGTATCCAAGCAAGCATTTACTGATAATATACAAACTATTTCTCCTTAAATTTAACTATCGTAACGCCTTCTCCACCTTCATTATATGCTCCCGGTCTTAAAGACTTTACGTGCCTATTCCTTTTTAGAGCAGCTCTTATACCATCCTTTAGTATTCCTTCTCCTCTACCGTGTATTATTGTAACTTCATTTAGGCCGGAAATAAACGCATCATCTAGATATTTTTCCACATCCATTAATGCATCATCTAGATTCTCTCCCCTTACCGAAATACTGGGGGATATGTTCATGGCCTTCATATTATACATATTACCATAAGTTGACACTGTTTGTCTTGCTTTTTTTTGACTTTTAGGCGAACCTATTATGCTTAAATCCCCTATGGGAACTGACATTTTCATCATACCTAATTCAACTTTAACTTCATTTTTAGAATCCGGTAAAGATATAACTTCACCGTTTTGCCCTATGCTCATTACCTTAACCCTGGTCCCCGGTATTATTTCTTCTTTTTTTGCAGGATTATTGGTTTCATCTCTTTTGATAGTAGTGGAATATTTTTGCTCTGATTCTTTTATCTTTTTATTTGCATCATCCATAACCTTATTTCTAAATGCAAAATTGTCATTCTCTTTAAGCTTCCTAAGCTCAGCTTTTATCTCATCCGAAACCCCTTTAGCATCCTTTATATATTGCCTTGCTTCTTCCTTGGCATCATCTATAATCTTCTGCCTTTTTCTTTCAGCTTCAGCCAATGCCTTTTCAGCCCCTTCTTCCTTTTTCTTTAAGCTTAGCTTTAGTGTTATGGCCTCGTCTTTTTCCGCCTCGGCAATTTTTTTATCCTTTTCAATTGACGAAATGACATCTTCAAATTGTAAATCAGCACCATTAATTAGGTTATTGGCTCTATCTATAATAGTCTCATTTAGTCCAAGCTTTCTTGATATCTCAAAGGCATTTGATTTGCCCGGTAATCCTATCCTCAACCTATATGTGGGACTTAATGTCGCTAAGTCGAATTCCATGGAAGCATTCTCAACATCATTCTCCGACAAAGCATACTTTTTTAATTCTGTATAATGGGTTGTGGCAACTATATTGACCTTCCTTTTTCTTAATTCTTCTAGTATGGATATCCCCAGTGCTGCTCCTTCCACAGGATCAGTACCTGCTCCCAATTCGTCAAACAACACCAAGCTTTTCCCATCGGCCTTGTTCACTATTTCCACTATATTTTTCATGTGGGACGAAAAGGTACTTAAGCTTTGTTCAATACTCTGCTCATCACCGATATCCGCAAATACCTCTTGAAATATTCCTATCTCGCTGGTCTCTGCAGCAGGTATATGAAGCCCCGATTGGGTCATCAAGGTAAATAACCCAATGGTTTTTAATGTAACAGTCTTTCCTCCCGTATTGGGGCCTGTAACAATTAGTGTTTTAAAGTTTCTCCCTATATTAACATCTATCGGCACTACTTTTTTAGCATCGATTAGAGGATGTCTCCCCTTTACTATATTAGTACAGCCCTCTTCATTAATTCTGGGGCACTCGCCTTCCATCAGCTTTGATAATTTACCCTTGGCATTTATATAATCAAGCTCCACCAGTAGTTTCTGATTATTAACAAGTTCATGGTAATGTTCGGAAACCCTATCGGTTAACTCCTGCAAAATTCTCTCTATTTCAACTTTTTCTGATATTTCAAGCTGCCTTAGCTCATTGTTCATTTCAACCACAGCTTGAGGTTCAATAAAAAGTGTTGCACCACTTTGAGATTGGTCATGGACCATTCCCGGTACCAGGCTCCTATGCTCCTGCTTGACGGGGATAACAAACCTTCCGTCTCTCATTGTCACAATCGAATCCTGTAGATATGTTTTCATTGAAGAAGAGTTAGTCATTTGATTTAACTTAGCCCTAATTGATTCATTCTTTCTTTGTATGGCTCTTCGGATATTTCTAAGTTCCGGAGAAGCATTATCTGCCATATCATCCTCTGTCAATATACATCTTTCGATGTCTGCCTCCAGTCTTGGAAGGGTAATTATGAGTTCTATGATTCCCGATAATACCGGGATATTTGGTATATCTCCGCTTAAAAAGGCTTTAACCTGCTTAGCTATTCTAAGATTGTACTTAACCATCAATAATTGTCTCATGGATAAGCTGCCGCCTTTTTGAGAAAGATTTAGTATTCCCCCGATATCATAAAAGTTACCGATGGGCATAGCTCCTTTATGCACAATAACGGAAACTGCCTCAGTAGTCTCCGTTAATGCTTCATTAATCATACGCAAATTCTTCATAGGCCTGATACTGTTGACAACTTCTTTAGTCATCTCAGAACCGACCTGTTCATTAAGCATATCTATTATTTTTTCATATTCTAGAACCTTTAATGCTTTTTTGTTCATTATTAACGCTCAAACCTCTTTAAATTTTCGATTTCATTTTTAAGTCTGACATTTTCCATCTGTAGATCAAAATATGCATTTTCGAAATCACTACACTTACGCTCAATGTCTCCGTGCCTGTTTTTTTCCTGTTCTCTCAACTCATTGGCTGAATTTAAAGCATCCTTTAATTCAACTATTTGTTTCTTCGATTCTTCCCACATGTCAATGTAATGCTTTACATCGCTTTCCAATTGTAGTTTTTCATCGTTGAGAATCACATTTTGATCCAAGCTTTCCATCAATTTTTCAGTAATATTTATGGAAGTCAATACAGCAACTCTAAAATTAATATTGCTGTTTAACTGTCTGCTTATACGCTTCATTTCATCATCCACGTATTTTGCAATTTCTTTTATTTTGTCTTCGCTTTTTTCTCCAGCCAAGGTATAAGTACCGCCACCTAAGCTAATTTCTACTCTGTTTTTTTCCATAATTACTCCTTTACACAAATGTCATTTAAATATCTCTAAGGGTAGCATTTAATTTTTCTTCAAGGGCTTTTAAAATATCATTATGAACAGCCTCAACTTCTTCATCAGTTAATGTTTTGTTCATGTCTCTGTAAGTAAGACTGTAGGCCACGCTCTTTTTGCCTTCAGCAACCTGCTTACCTCTATATATATCGAACAGTTCTATACTTTCCAGTATTTCTGTACCGGCCTCTTTTATAGTAGCTACTATTTTACCAACTTCCATATTTTCATCTACAAGCAAAGCGATATCTCTTTTAGTTGATGGGTACTTAGGTAATTGCTTGTAGAAAATTTCCTTATCAGATAGTTCATTTACCACTTCAAACATTATTTCGCATACATATACCCTCTGCAAAATATCATAATTCTCTAAAACATCGGGATGAATTTCTCCCATTATACCCAGCTCGATTTCCTCTTCTCCCTTATGGGTTAGTATCCTGGCACATCTTCCCGGATGGTAAACTCCATATTCTTTTTCGGAAATATATATGGTGTCACTTATCCCCAAATTCGAAAGCAATTCTTCCACTGCGCCTTTTAAGGTATAGAAATCAACATCTTCTCCATACATTCCCATGCATATGGAATAGCTTTCATCGGGTAGCCCGTTTGGATCTATGAAATTTCTTATGAATGTGTTTCCAATCTCAAAGGCAGCTACATTTTCTATCTTCCTTGCAGAATTTCTTGCCAGTACTTCCATCATATTAGGAGTAAGTACAGTTCTCATTACCGAGTTTTCTTCTCCCAGCGGATTGATCAGATTAACAAAGGCTCTTTCCCATGAATCATCACCAATGTTAATTTTGTCCACTCCTTTAGGACTAACAAAAGAATATGTTTGTATCTCGTTAAATCCCAATGCACAAAGGGTGTTCCTTGCCAAATCCCTAAGCTTCCTGTGCTTTGTAATTCCTGAAGTCACATTGCTCTTAGGAAGGGTTGTGGGTAACTGTTCATATCCGTAGATCCTTGCTATTTCTTCTATAAGGTCTTCTTCTATGATTAAATCTTGTCTTACTGTAGGCGGAGTTACCTTTAATATGTTTCCGCTTCCTTCAACACTCATCTCCAGGCTATTAAAAACCTTGCACATATATTCTCGGTCAACATTAATTCCCAAAACCTTGTTGACTCTATCCACTCTAACATCCACGGGTTTTGATACATACTTTTCCGGATAAATATCTATGCTTCCCTTAAGCACTGTACCGGATTCGGTAAGTTCAATTAAATGACAAACCCTATCTGCCGCATCCTTGCACTGATTAGGGTCTATGCCCTTTTCAAATCTTGCAGAGGCTTCTGTTCTGTGATTAAGCTCCTTTGATGCTTTTCTAATGCCATCCTTATCAAATGATGCTGATTCTATTACCACCGTGGTGGTATCCTCCATAATGCCCGAATTTATGCCTCCCATAATACCTGCTATTGCCACAGGTTTTACAGCATCATTTATCATAAGTATGTTTTCTGATAAAGATCTTTCCACTTCGTCTAATGTTACAAATTTTTCTCCTTTTTTTGCCACATCAACTACTATTTTTCCGCCTTCTATACTTCTTATATCAAAAGCATGCAACGGCTGACCATATTCAAGCATCACAAAATTAGTTATATCCACTATATTATTAATAGGTCTCATTCCGGCCTTCATCAATCGTTTTTTCAACCACCAAGGAGACTGTTTTATTTTTACATCCTTAATAATTCTGGCACTATATCTTTTGCAAAGGGGTGATTTTATTTCCACATCCAAGTAATCCTTTGCTTCTTCATTTGCTTCGCTTAAGCTTATGCTAGGATATTTAAGCTGAGTTTCCAGCGTTGCTGCGGCCTCTCTTGCCATACCTATCATAGATAAACAATCAGGCCTGTTTGGAGTTATTTCAAAATCTATTATACTATCATTTAATCCCAACCCTAAGACTATATCACTCCCCGGTTGAAATTCTTCTCCAAGTATCCATATGCCATCCCTATGGGCTGTTGGGATTACTTTATCATCTAAACCAAGTTCCCCGGCTGAGCAAAGCATGCCTTCTGATAAAACTCCTCTTAGTTTACCTCTTGTAATTTTAACTCCGCCTTCAACCTTAGGCGCTCCATGAAGAGGTCCCGGTATTCTGCTGTTGTGAAGGGCTACGGGAACCAATGCCCCCTCAAATATATTAGTAGCTCCAGTCACTATTTGTACCATGGAATCATTGCCAATATTAACCTGGCAAACAACCAGCTTGTCCGCATCCTCATGCTGTTCTATCTTTTCGATTCTTCCAATAACAACATTTTCTATTCCTTGACAAAATTCTGTACATGTCTCTAAATTAGAACCTGACATTACCATTTTATCGCAAAATTCCTTTGTATCTATATCTATATCCGTATAATCTTTAATCCATTCTAATGAAACTAACACAAGACACCCCCTATTTGAATTGCTCAATGAATCTCATGTCATTTTCATACATGAGTCTAATATCATCAATACCGTATTTAAGCATGGCTATTCTTTCTACACCGATACCAAAGGCGAATCCTGTATATTTTTCGGTATCAATGCCTCCTACTTTCAAAACATTAGGATGAATCATGCCACAACCTAATACTTCAATCCAACCACTGCCTTTACAAACTCTGCAGCCCTTGCCACCACACTTAAAGCAAGAGACATCCATTTCTGCTGATGGCTCTGTAAAAGGAAAATGGTGAGGTCTAAACTTGGTTTTTACCTCGCTGCCAAACATCTCTTTGGCAAATTTATCTAATACGCCCCTAAGATCTCCCATGGTTATGCCTTCGTCAACAACCATTCCTTCTACCTGATGGAACATGGGAGAATGTGTGGCATCGGGAGTATCACATCTAAAGCACCTGCCCGGAGCTATTATCATAACCGGCGGTTTTTGTTTTTCCAATGTTCTTATTTGCACCGGAGAGGTTTGGGTTCTAAGCAGAATATCTTTTGTGATATAAAAGGTATCCGTCATATCTCTGGCAGGATGATTTGGCTCTGCATTTAAAGCATCAAAATTATAAAAAACGGTTTCCACTTCAGGTCCTTCGGTTATGGAGAAACCCATAGACTTAAATATATTGCTCATTTCTTCTATGGTAACTGTGATTGGATGCTTGCTTCCCAATTTGAATTTCTTGCCGGGCTCAGTAACATCCATGGTCTCACTCTTTAGTCTTATTTCCTTGGCTTTTTCTTTGAAATTATTCTTCTTCTCTTCTATAAGCTGTTCAATTTCCGCTCTGGCATTATTAGCTGCCATACCAAGTATTTTTCTTTCCTCCGGATCCAACTTGCCCATTGATTTTAATATAGAAGTTATCTCACCCTTCTTGCCTAAAAATCTAACTCTAATTTCCTCTGCTTCCGTTAAAAGACCGGCTTTATCAATCTGCTCTTTTGCTTCCTTCAGAATCTTTTCTAATCTTTCTTGCATATTACCCCTCTAGTTTCTTTTATTTTTTCTAACGGCTTCGTACATAATTATACTTGCGGCTACCGCCGCATTTAGGGATTCTACACTATTCCCCATGGGAATACTAATGTATAAATCAGCCTTTTCCAAAAGACTCTCCCTGATGCCGTTGCCCTCATTACCAACAATCAAACCAACACCCTTTGATAAATCCGTTTCATAATATTGTTCTATACCCCTAGGTGTTGTGGCTACCAATCGAATTCCTATGTTTTTTATATATTGGATGAAATCATCTTCTTTATCAACTTCTATTATAGGGATTCTATTGATTAGTCCCGCGGTGGCCCTTACGGTTTTAGGTGAATAAATATCCCCTGTGCCCTTTAATAAAAAGATTGCCCTGTAATCCGCCGCCACAGCTGTTCTTAGAATAGTCCCTATATTTCCCGGGTCCTGAAGACTATCCAAAATTACCACATTATCATATTCTTTGAGGCTAAGGTCCTTTATATCCCATATTGTCTTGTTTATAACGGCAATAACCCCTTGGCTGTTTTCGGTTTCGCTTAATTCCTTAAACAGCTTTTTATTTAAATAAAAAGCATTTTTGTTATCAATTTGATATTCATTACCTTCACATATAAAAATAACTTCAATGGGGGCATTAACCTTTATAGCTTCTTCCAAAAGATTAACACCCTCAATTAAATACGCATTAAAACGTTCCCTGTATTTTTTCTGCTTAAGTTTCTTTGCTAATTTATATTTTTTATTATCTCCGGACTCGATAATCTTTTCCATCTTACCTATTTAAGAAACTCCGGTACATCAAAATCCGAATTGCTGATATCGCTTTCTTTATTGGCATTCATAAGCTCAGTCAAATCCATTTCTCTGGCATCCATACCGTCTACTACCGTTGCGTTCTTGATGTTTTTTACCGTCGCCATATTATCAAGGCCTCGGTTAAAGTCTGTGGCAATCAGGGTAATGGAAACCGAATTTGCCATTTCTTCGCTTACTGTAGCACCAAATATTATATTAGCCTCAGGATCAGCCTCTTTTTGAATCTGTTCTGCAATGGTACTAATATCCAACATACCCAAATCGTATCCGCCGGCAACATAAAGAAGTATTGCTTTAGCTCCATCTATGCAAGTTTCCAGTAATGGACTCTCCACCGCATTCTTAACAGCTTCTTCTATTCTGTTTTCTCCGGATCCTATACCAACACCCATGTGAGCAATTCCTCTGCCTGTCATTATGGTCTTAACATCGGCAAAATCAACATTCACTAATCCATATTCGGAAATCAAATCGGATATACCCTGTACACCTCTTCTCAATACATCATCTGCCATGGCAAACGCCTCTATCATGGATGTGTTTCTTTCACTCGTTGATATTAGTTTATCGTTTGGTATTATTACCAAGGAATCAACAAAATTTCTCAAGTACTGAATTCCTTGATCTGATCTGTCTTTTCTTTTTTTGCCTTCAAAGGAAAAAGGTCTAGTTACCACCGCCACAGTTAATGCTCCCAAATCCATAGCTGCTTTTGCTACAATAGGCGCTGCTCCTGTACCGGTTCCTCCTCCCATACCTGCAGTTACAAATACCATGTCTGCATCCTGTAAATAACTTGTTATTTCATCTAGCGTTTCTTCAGCAGCCCTTTGACCAATCTCGGGATTAGCTCCTGCTCCTCTACCGCCAGTCAATTTTTCGCCTATCTGAATTTTAGTTTCTGCCTTACATCTAGAAAGTGCCTGCCTATCTGTATTAATAGCTATAAATGATACGCCTTGTAACTCTGCGTCAACCATTCTATTTATGGCGTTGCATCCACCGCCGCCAACACCTACGACTTTTATTATTGCAGCATTTTCTTGTTGTGATACGAAATCAGATACAAATTCTAACATACTGACCCTCCTAATTTTAAATATATCAATATAATACCACATGTTGTGATAAATTGCACGAATTAAACTAATTTTTTTGTAGTTTTCACCTATTATTCAACTTCAGGATTATACGATATTCCGTCACCCTCAGTTATATATAAAGTTCCCCTTGTAATGCCTTGTTTGAACATGGTAGCCAAGGTGTTTTGCAAATCCCCTTCTTCAATGGAATTTAACATATTGTCGGGAGTCCCTCTGCAAACCAATGAATTGAAAATATATGCTTTTATGAATATGTCCGACATATCTATTTTAGTAAAATACAGATCCCCGTTTTCCATGGCATTAAGCATTTTTATTGTATTCTTTAAAGCCACTTTTTCTTCTGCCTCCAGCTTTTCCCCTTCGTTTATTTTCGTTAATGTTAAGCCTTTCAATATGGTGATTTTAGGCTTTGTTTCCGTAATTCTAAGGACCATGCCCTCGCTGTCAATTACTATATATTTATCACCATAGGTGGCTGCCGCCACCTGCCTACGCTCCTTTACTTTTATAACCAACTCATTAGGCAGTTTTCTTGTCACGCTGGCATCATCTATATATGGACTGGCAGTAAGTCTTGAAATCGTTCTTCCACTGTCGATACCAAGAAACAGATTACACCCACCTTCTATATCTGCCATTATTATTATCTCATTATCTGTAAAATATTCATTATTCATAACCGTAACTTTTTCCAGGTTGAAGAAACTGCTTGTCAAAAACAAGCAAAGAGCTACTATGAATAAGATTATCAAAATAAATCTCAGCAAATAATGCTTTTTTCTTCTCTTCTTTTTTCTTCTAGGATTATTCATTGCTTCATCCGGCATATCTCTTCTCCTAAAAAATATTATCTAAAATTGTATCCACTGCCAAAGGCTTTGAGGCTTTTTCGCTGCCCTGCTCCATATCTTTAATCAGCTTGGGATTTGAAATTAATTTATCAACGCTTTCCAATACATTTTTAAGCATTTCTTCGTTTTCCCTAATGATTATGGCACCACCCATATCCGCTACAGCTTTGGCATTATAGTATTGATGGTTTCCCGTTACATTAGGGGATGGAATAAGTATTGATGCTCTTTTACTCATTGTTATTTCGGCCAACGAAAGAGCTCCTGCTCTGCCTATTATTAGATCAGCTGCCGCCAAATGATTTGGCATATCTGTAATGTAGTCCTTTATCAAAAGATTGCTTATTTTTTGGCCTTCAAATAAATTCTTTATCTCATTATAGTACCATTCACCCGTGGCAAATAGCATTACTGTATTTTCGTCATTTTTATACTTTTTAACAATTTCCACCATAGAATCATTAATTGCCCTAGCTCCTTGACTTCCTCCAAAGCTAAAGATAACAAACTTATTAGAAGCTATTCCAAGGGCCTTTCTTGCATCGTTTTTCGAAAGATTATAAAATGCTGTTCTTACCGGGTTACCGGTATAGATTAATTTATTTTTATCAATGTTACTAAAGTGGTTTCTTGCGCTTTCAAAACCCAGAAAAATCTTATCAACATATTTTGCCAGTTGTCTGTTCGCCATGCCCGGATAGGCATTTTGTTCATGTAAGTAAAGCTTTGCTCCGTATTTTTTTCCGGCTAAAATAACAGGGTAGCTTACATATCCTCCCGTACCAACAATAACATCCGGCTTAAAATCTTTCATTATATCATAGGCTTGCTTTTTTCCCTTTAATACTGATTTTGCCGTTCTGAATATACTCAAAATATTTTTTCTGTCCACCCATCTTGATTCAACATATTTTATATCATAACCGTTTTTAGGAACTATATTTGCTTCCAGGCCGCCTTTATAGCCTATATATAAAATATTTGCCTCGGGATATTTTTCTTTTATTTTATCTCCTATGGCAATGGCCGGATAAATATGTCCACCGGTTCCTCCTCCTGTTAATACTATGTTCATAGCTTCTCTCCTCCCTTTTTAGAAATATTTAAGAGTATACCCATGCTTGACATGAATATTATCAGAGAGGTTCCTCCGTAACTAATAAAAGGTAATGTTATTCCGGTAGCAGGCATAGATGCAGTAACTACTGCCACATTAATAATAACTTGAAAAGCCAGCATCATCGTTATACCGGTTCCTATCAGCATACCCAATTTATCCGGTGCATGAAGTGCTATTATAAAGCCCCTATAAATCAAGTAAATATAAAGCATCATGATTACTAATATTCCGATAAAACCCAACTCTTCACCTATTATCGCCATTATAAAATCATTTTGTGGCTCAGGAAGATAAAGATATTTTGTCACGCTATTACCCAGGCCTCTGCCCGTAACTCCTCCGTTACCCAGGGCAATTAATGATTGGGAAACCTGATATCCCTCCCCCAATCTATTTTCAAAAGGATCAATCCAATTTGTTAGTCTTAAATACCAATGGGTATTCTGTTTAAACATAAGTATGTATGTTATTCCCGCAAATAAAACACCTAAAATACCGGCGACATATAAAAAATGCATACCCGCCACAAACATTATTCCAACCATCAATGCTCCGATTACTATGGCGGTTGATAAATTAGGCTGAACGATTATAAGAGATGCATAGAGTATCATTATTAAAAACAACGGAACCAATCCTCTGAATTCCCTTATTCTGTCCGGCTCGGCATAGATGTAAGACGAGGTAAATATTATTGCTGCCAGCTTTGCGATTTCACTCGGCGTTATTCTAAATCCCCCAATCACTATCCACCTTGTGGCATAGTTTACTGTTATTCCCAGGTCTGTTAAGACAAGTACCAGTAATATTATGCTACCGAGTAATATAGGGACTTTGAAACGGCTATAAAGATGATAATCAATAACCATTCCCAAAAGCATTCCTATAAGACCTATCCCGGCATACATACATTGCTTTTTTAAGTAATAATAGGGGTCACCTTCTCCAACATTCATAGTTGAATAATAGCTGGCACTAAAAACCATAACTATACCAAATACCACAAAACCTACCACAAGTAGTATAACTATGAAATCATATTCCCCTTTTTTACTTAATCCTCTTAAATTCACTTGTTCTCTCCATTAAATATTAAGTAGTTCTACGCAGCTTTTAAAATGTTCACCGCGTTGCTCAAAATTCTTGTACATATCCCAGCTGGCGCATGCGGGCGAAAGTAAAACATTATCTCCTTGTTTGGCCAGTTGTGCACATTTTAATACGCAGGAATTCATATCACCTTCCCTATGAATGTTTGAAAAGCCCGCTTTTCTTGCACTCAATTCTATCTGGTCTGCATCTCTGCCCATCAAAACCAGGTGCTTTACTCTTCCCTTTAATGTTTCACCCAGCTCATCAAAGTTTTGATTTTTACCGTCTCCTCCTGCTATCAGTATTATATTTTCCTTCAAAGCATTTATGGCTATTATTGTGGCATCGGTGTTTGTACCCTTAGAATCATTATAATAGTTTACGCCATCCACCATACCGACATATTCTATCCTGTGCTCCACACCTTTGAATTCTGTTATTCCCTTTTCTATATCCTCGGGCTCTACCCCGGCAAAAAAACTAATTGCGGAAGCTGCCAAAACATTTTCAATGTTATGATCTCCCAATATTTTTATATCCTTGGTATTGCATATATGGTTTAAATCTCCGTCTTCATCAACAATCACAATGCTTCCGTTTTTTATAAAAGCACCAAATTTCAAATTCTCAAGTCTGCTGAAGGGTACTATTTTCGCTTTACATTCTTTAGCCAAATCAAAACATGCCTTGTCATCATAATTTATTATAAGATATTCATCCTCCGACTGGTTCTCGAATATTCTTGCCTTAGCATCTCCATAAGCCTTCATGGTTTTATGTCTGTTTAAATGATCCGGCGTAATATTAAGTATAGCCGATATCTCCGGATTAAAATACTTTATTGTTTCCAACTGGAAGCTGCTTGTTTCAGTTATAAGCCATTTATCCGCAGTGGATTTAACGGATTCTGATATTAATGCTATACCAATGTTACCGGCCACCGAACTGTTGATTCCTGCTTTTCTAAATATTTCTCCAACTAAGGTTGTGGTTGTGGTCTTTCCGTTTGTTCCCGTTATTGCAATATATTTTCCTTCACCAACCCTAAAGGCTATTTCAAGTTCACCTATGATTTCCGCACCATTTTCTTTTGCTTCATCTATAAACTCTAGGTTCGGAGGAACTCCCGGGCTCAGTACCAATATATCATAGTTTAAATCCTTAGGAGTCTCGTTTAGATAGTATTTAATATCTTTTGATTTGAAATAAGCAAGAAGCTGAGGATCCACATCCTCTTCTTTTTTATTATCCTGTATGGAAACTTTAGCGCCGATGGAAACCAAGGCTTGCATAGCTGCAATACCGGATTTCCCCATACCCACTATTAAAACATTTTTATCAATAATATTCTTTAAATTACTTTCCAGCATAATATCATCTCCAATTAAACTGATAAAATATATCCGGCTATGCTACAAATTAAAGTAGCTGTCCAGAATAATAGGACCACTTTTTTTTCACTCATGCCACCCAATTCAAAATGATGGTGAAGAGGCGCCATTCTAAATACTCTTTTGCCGCCGGTTAGTTTAAAATATGTCACCTGTATTATCACAGATAAAGCTTCCAGCACATAAACCAGTCCGATTATAGGAATAAACAATTCCATTTTTAATATTACGGCTGCAGCTACTATCGCACCACCTAAAGCCATGGAGCCTGTATCTCCCATGAAAACCTTGGCCGGATATTTATTATGGACTAAAAACCCTCCGCATGCTCCTGATAAGGCTGCCATTGCCACCGTCATATTATTATCTCCCATATTAAGGGCAATCAGGGCAAATGCAAAGGCTACTATTAAAGTAACTCCCGAAGCCAAGCCATCCAAGCCATCTGTCAAATTAACACTGTTTGTAACAGCCAATACTACAAATATTATAAAAGGTATATACATAATACCAAAATCCACATACTCATTAATAAACGGCACAAATACCAAGGTAGCATCCTCGCTATAATTTGCCATAGATATGGCAAATACCGCCGCCACTATGGTCTGCAGCAATAACTTTTGCCATGCTCTAAGTCCCAAATTATTCTTTTTTATTGCTTTGTTATAGTCATCTATAAACCCGATAATACCATAAGCCAGGGTTACACCTATTAATAAATAAGTAGTGTCGCCTCTTCTTCCGTCAAGGAATATTCCCATTAACAAACCACAAAATATGGCGATTCCACCCATAGTAGGGGTTCCTTCCTTTATTAAATGGGATTTTGGGCCAACCTTTCTGACAAATTGGCTAAACTGCTTGTGCTCCAAATAAGGTATCAATACTGCAGTTAATATACCTGAGCTTAATGCTCCTATTGTAAAAATCATTATGACTTGAGGTAAATACATTTCTTTTCTCCTAACTAATTTTTTCTATTTGTTCCACCACTTTTTCCAAGGCCATTCCCCTGGATGCTTTTACTAAAATAGTGTCACCCTTTTTTAATATATCAGATAATAAGGAATAGACTTCTTCCTTTTCTTTAAAATAGTATACCCTGCCGATACCACCCTTTTGTCTGGCGGCTTCAGCTGTATCCACTGCATTTTCTCCGATTGCTATCAATATGTCAATTTGGGTTTCGGCAGCATATTCACCAACAATTTCGTGAGACCTAGAAGTGTCCTCCCCCAGTTCATACATGTCTCCTAATATGGCAATCTTCCTTTTACCTTTTATATTTTTTAATGTGTCTAAAGCGGCACACATTGACTCCTTGCTGGCATTATAGGTGTCATCTATTATGGTAAATTTCCCCTTAGCCTTGATCTCCAGTCTGTTTTTTGTCATGTCAAGCTGACTTAACCCCAATATGGCTTGATCAACATTTACGCCGAGCTCATATGCCCCTGCGATTGCAAGGGATGCATTTAAAGCATTATGCGCACCTATGATGGGCAATTTTATCCTATATTCCTTATCCAAATGTACCAATGTAAATTCTATACCTAAAGCCCCTAAATCGCAAATGTTTTTAACTGAAAAATCCGAATTATCATTCCCCACGGTGCAAACTTTAAATCTGCCGTTAATTAATTCATCCATGCTTTGGCTTTTTAATAAATCACAAGTTTCATTAACAACTAAAGTATTTGCAGAATCAAAATAATCAGTGATTTTTAATTTCTCCTTTAAGATTCCTTCTCTTGTTTTATGAATCTCTATATGGGAAGACCCGATGGTAGTGATTATTGCCACATCAGGCTTTACAATTTCTGCGAGTCTTTCTATATGTCCGTCATAACCCATACCCATTTCAATAATTACCGCATCAAGACTGCTGTCAAATGAAAATATGGTAAGGGGGACTCCAATATCATTATTTAAATTACCAATATTTCTTCCCGCTTTATACTTACTGTTTAAAATGCTAAATAACAGGTCCTTAGTGGTGGTTTTGCCCACACTGCCCGTTATACTAATCTTCTTCACATTTAAAGTATTCAGGTATTCCTTTGCCAATTCTTGCATTGCATATAATGTATCATCCACTTTAATAATATTGATATCGTTGTAAATGCTCATTTCTTTTATCCAAGCCTCATCTGAAACAGCAATGGTTTTACATCCATTATCATATACCTGCTTTAAAAATTTATGAGCATCATGATTTACCCCTATCAAAGGAAAAAACAGACTATCGCCATCAACCTTCCTAGAATCCGTTGAAACTTTATTAACAGTGAAGTCTTCATCGCCCTTTATCAATACTCCACCGGTACTTTTTAAAATAAAGCTTAATTTAATTTTATCCATCTAATTACTCCCAATAAATCTGTACTGTCTGTCCCGGGGATATTTTATCACCGGCCTTAGGATATTGATCCACTACAACAAATTCTTCATCATTATCCCTAGAAGGTGATACGTTCCATTTCAGACCTAGACATTCTATCATATTTATTGCAACTCCGCTATCATATCCTGTAAGTTTTGGAACCGTAATAGTATTACTGCTGTTGCTCTTAATTTGTTCATCGGTATAATTAGGTTTAACATTTAAATAAACCAACGATTTTTCAAGTATTTCTTTTGCAGGAGGTCCGGCAGTTTGAGCACCATAGAAATTCCCCTTTGGATTATCTACAACTACCAAAACTGCAATTTTAGGATTATCCATAGGTGCCATACATAAAAATGATGAATTGGTATCATTGGAATAACCACCGCTGGCATCGGCTTTATATGCAGTACCTGTTTTGCCGCCTACTCTATAACCTTGTATTTGGGCAAACTTGCCTCCGCCATCGGTTATATAGTATTCCATTATTTCTCTCATTTCTTGAGCTGTTTCCTCTGATATTACCCTTCTTACCACTTGATCATCAAATTCTGTGATAATGTTTCCGTCATCATCTGTTATCTTTTTTACCACTTTAGGCTGCATAAGCTCTCCGCCGTTACCCATAGCACATATGGCTGTTATAAGCTGTATAGGTGTAACGGCAACTCCGTGACCATAGCCCATGGTAGCCAAATCAACACTGGTCATAGTCTCCAAATCCTGAAGTATGGCAGTTCCTTCTCCGGGCAAATCTATTCCTGTAGGCTCGGTAAAACCATATAATCTTAAATATTTGTAATAGTTTTCCTTGCCCAAATCCAAAGCTACCTGAGCCAATGCAGGATTACATGAATTCCCCACCGCCTCCTTTATTGTTTGAATCCCATGGGAAACCGAACTCCAGCAGTGAAGCGTGGTATCGGCAACCGTAATTTTTGTATTACAAGCATAAGTTGAGTTTTTATTTGTGGTTCCCTCTTCAATGGCAGATGATGCGCAAACCAGCTTGAATGTGGATCCCGGCTCATATACATCACTCACTATAGGATTTCTCCACATATTATTCAAATAGTTTGACTGTTCCTGATAAGAAAGCGCCTTAAACTCTTCATATTCATCGTCATCAACCGGTCTAAAGGGTTCATTTGGATCATAGTCGGGCACAGTACACATTGCCAAAATATTCCCGGTATCAGGCTCCATAACCACACATGTTATCTTATCCGCATTTGTGCTTTTCATGGCAGCATCTAATGCTTCCTCCACATAATGTCCTATTACTTCGTCTGTGGTTAGCACAAGATTATAGCCATCCTGGGCCTCAAAATAAAGCTTTTCCCCTTGGGCTAAAGTGTTTCCGTCCCTATCAGTGTTTTTTACCCAACGACCGTATACTCCCGTTAGCACATCATTGTATTCATATTCTAACCCATATCTTCCCGTGTTATCGGATGTCATTGACCCTATTAGCTGTGACATAAACGCACCATTTGGATAAACCCTCTTTGTAGATGTCCTTATTACTATGGATTCATATCCTAAAGCCTTAACCTTATCCACAACGGTATAATCGTATTCATCTCCAAGCTGTACCATATTACTGTCTTCACTTAAGGTCTCCACAATCTCTTCTTTATCCAATCCCATGGTTTCGGAAAGCTCATCAACCACCTTTTTCTTTTGCTCTTCTTTTTGACTTACATAAAGGCTTTGATTATATGCATATATTTTATAGCTTTTAGCACTTATTGCCAATTCCTTGCCATTCCTATCATATATACTTCCTCTATCGGGTTCTATATCAATTTCTGCAGTTTGAATTTTAGCGGCTTCGGCCTTTAGCTCTCCGGCTTTTACCACCTGAATATATGCTACCCTAAACACAAGCATTGCAAAAGTAGCAATTATAATTAAAAAGGCAATACCAAGCCTTTTTTTATTAGATGCATTGATTTTTCTGGTATATTTAATACTCTTATGCTTTTTCAAAACAATTCTCCCATAAATTAGAAAACAGCCACTTATTCATTATATCAAAGAAAAAGTGGCTACGCTAACAAACTTAAAATTTATTAATTATATGCTTCTTGTTTAATTAGATTTGCAAGACTCCCGGAAGGCATGTCCTCATTGCTAACGTATATACATTTGTCAGGATCAGGATAAACCATTCCCAGCTCATTAATAGCAACATCTTCTATATATTCAATTTTACTGGCTTCTCCTATTCTAATATTCAAGCTGTCGATTTCCGACTGTATATAGGTATTTTCTTTTACAAGCTTATTATTTATATTTCTTAAATCAGCTGCATATGCAGAAAGCAATACTATTAATATAAGTACCACTCCGACACATACTATGCTAAAAATCATTTTCCCTTTATTAACATTGCTTTCGTTTCTAACCCTATTGTGACTTTTTACCTTTATTTCTTTATCGCATTTAGCCTCTTTTTTTATTTTTCTTTCCCTAATAATCGGCTCATCAAAATAAGGATTCCTGGCAAAATATGAATCACTGCTAAATTCCCCTATTGAATTGTAATTAACAGCTGATGCATACTTTTTATAAGCCATCTTCCACCTCATATTTTTTCTATTACTCTTAATTTCGCACTTCTTGATCTTGGATTAAACTCAAGTTCATCCGAAGATGCTACAATTGGTTTTTTAGTTATCCTTTTCACATCTGCCACCCTACCACATACACATACGGGTAATTCCTTCGGGCAAATACAAGGATTTAGTCTGTCGTTAAATTTATCCTTAACTATCCTGTCCTCCAGGGAATGAAAAGTTATTATTGATAATCTTCCTTGGGGATTTAATACATCTATATAGTCATCTATAGATGTTTCAAGAGCCTCCAGTTCCCCGTTAACCTCAATTCTAATGGCCTGAAATGTTCGTTTTGCCGGATGAGGCCCGTTTCTCCTTGCCCCTGCAGGAATTGCTGCTTTTATTATTTCAACCAGTTCTCCTGTTGTATTAATAGGCTTTTTCTTTCTTTCATTGATAATAAACTTTGCAATTCTCGATGCCCATTTTTCTTCTCCATAGCTGCTGATTATTCTGTACAATTCATCTTCGCTATAATCGTTTATTACATCATATGCGGAAAAATCATCTTCCTCATTCATTCTCATATCCAAGCTGACATCCTGCATATAGGAAAAGCCTCTTTCACCATTGTCCAGCTGAAAGGATGAAACACCCAAATCCATCATTGCTCCGTCAATTTTATCAATAGATAATCTATCTAATATGTTTTTAATATTTCTGTAATTATCGTGAATAAATATTTTATTACAATCAAATTCTTTGAGCCGTTCCTTTGCCGCATTTATAGCAGCAATATCTCTGTCTACTCCAATTAATGTCCCTTTTTTGGAAAGCTTTTCACAGATACCGTATGAATGTCCTCCTCCACCCAGGGTTCCATCCACGTAAATCCCATCCGCCTTTATGTTTAAACTGGAAATGGTTTCATCAAATAATACTGATATATGTTTAAACTCCATTTCTTCCTCCTAATAAAGACCGGCCAAAGCCTCCGCTATATCTTCTTCGCTGTAGTCATTATCAACTGAATTGCTATAACTATCTCTATCCCAAACTTCGATAACCTTATTAGCCCCTATGGTAACCAAATCTTTATCTATGCCGGCATATTCCTTCAATTCATCAGTTATAACTATTCTGCCCTGGCTATCAATATTGCATTCTATTGCATTTCCGCTGAGATTTCTGATAAAAGCTCTAATCCTTTTATCGGATTGGGGTAGGCTGTCTAGTTTTTCCATTTGTGCTTCCCATCTTTCCACAGTATAAATATTCAAACATTTATCCATGCCCTTAGACACAAAACACTTGCCTTTTAATAGATCTCTATGCTTAGAAGGCACAATTATCCTGTTCTTTTGATCTATCGTATTAAAATATTTTCCAACAAATCTATCAGACATGATAATCCTCCCCTTAAATTCATCTCCATTCTACACCACATCACACCATATGGCAATAATTTTATGGGTAAATCTCACCACCACTTAAAATAAATTTTTGATTTTTTATTTTATTACCGTATAAAAAAATGAGCAAACACTATATATTGTGTTTACTCATACTCCATACTACATATACGGGCTTATTGTCAGTTAATCTTCCCTTAATGTGAACTTCCATGCACAATGACATGTTTCATCCTTCACATCAGGATAGCATGACAGGCATTCACATAGGAATCTATCATCAATTGTTTTTGCAAAATCACCGTATTCAATTACTCCTACAGCTTTACACGGGTGAAATTCCATGCCTTTTCTTTCCCTGGCATGTTGGACCCTGCATTCCAGCATTCTATATATTAAAAAATCATCACCTTTTATAATTTCATCCTTGGAAAAATTAGCATAAAACCTCAGCTTCAAAGCCTTTTCCAAACCATCAAAGCCACTCCTTTTAGGAAGCTTCAAAAAGCTTTTTATTTTATTTGCTTCAATCACAGTGAAATCTTCCCAAACCCTGCAGTCATTTTCCATAGCTTCGTCCATTCCGTGGGTTTTTTCAAATCGCTGAAACCAAAGTCCATCCATGGCTAACCAGTTTTTAGAATAGATTTCTATCAGTTCAATTAATTCCTCTTTTGTAAAATTTTCAAGATAAGGGTTAATCATTATTTCACCTCGTATTTCTTTATCCCTATTTCAGCTTCCATATTAAGTTCATCATCTATCATAGTATAAAAATTATACACAAAGTCCGCATGCTCATCAATTCCTATAGACTTTCTCTTTTCACTTCTAAAAACCTCAATCTTTTCGTCAAGTTTTGCTTCCTTCATATACCTAATATTTATGGATGTTATGAAACTCCTGGGCATATCCGGTATGTTATCATATATTATCTTTAAATACCTGGTATTGTTCATGTGCCTATTGATATCCGTATCGCTTAGCTTAACAATATGATTGTCAACCCTATTAAAATTAATCCCTTTGGGTATTCTGAACCTGCTTTTGATCTTTAATTCAAGGGGCTCGTCCATATCATAAGACGACATGTCGTAATCATTGTATTTTACAATCTTTTTATCCTTTACAGAAACCAACGCCCAATTACTCATGGCCCTTGCCACGGTTTTATCTGCCCTGATTATTTCATAGCCCCTGGGGAAATTTGCGGCTCTGCCCTTTATATGCCATGTATTAACAGTTATTTTGTCATATTTTCTTATGGGCTCATATATCTCGACATTCATTCTGCTCACAATGAATGTGTATCCCATTTCATACAGCTTCTCGCATACTATTGCCCGATCCCTGCTTTGATGATCTGCGGTTTCCTGCAAATACAGCTGCAATTGCTCCGGTCTTATCACATTATTTAAATCAATATCATGGGAAGTAACCTCAAAATGTTCCGCGTATTTCATGTCATTAATCCTCCATCACAAATATTATACTCAAACCTTCCACCACAGTTTGCCCCAATGCTACAGCAAAAATACAAAAGGTAACACTTAATAATATATATGCTATGCCAAAGAAATTGTTTCCCGATGAAAACAATTCTTGGGTTTCCAACGCAAAAGAAGAGAAAGTTGTAAACCCTCCACACAATCCAACCTTTAAAAAAAGCATCCAGCTCTCATTAAGCATATTGCTTTTTATGGAAAGTGCAACAACTATTCCAATTATAAAGGAACCTATAATATTAATAAGCAAAGTCATATAAGGGAAATCCATCTTTTCAATTGCTATTCCCGTCATCAAATATCTTATAACCGCTCCCGTAAAGCCTCCTAGGCCTACCATTAAACAATTTATCAAATAACCAACCCTCCGTTTACACCAATAATCTGCCCCGTTATGTACGACGATTTATCCGATGCCAAAAATTCCATGGCATCCACAACATTTTGCTTTTCTCCTGCAACCCCCTGGGGAACAGTATCAATAAATGCTTGTACCTCTTCTTCACTAAGTCTGTTATTCATGTCAGTATTTATAAAGCCGGGGGAAATGCAGTTGACTCTGATATTTGAAGGTGCCACCTCTTTAGCTAAGGCTTTAGTCATTCCTATAATCCCTGCCTTTGCAGTGGAATATGCAACTTCGCAAGCAGCTCCCACCTGTCCCCATACGGATGAAATTGTTATTATGCTGCCCTTTTTATTGTATATCATATTGGGTATTATGGCTTTTATTATATAATATGTACCGTTTATATTGGTATCTATCGTATTTCTCCATGTATCTGTATCCATTTCAGCAATCAGTCCATAGGAAGCTATACCGGCATTTGTTATCAATACATCAACTCTGTTATTTAACAATACCAATATATCCTTGGCTATCCCATTTATCTCTTTTTCATTGCTTAAGTCACATTTGATACCGATGGAATTTGTTTCTTTCATAAGGTTCTCGGCTTCAGCCTTTGACTTGTTGTATATAAACACCACATTATCATTTGCTCTTTTAAAATGCCTGACCGCTTCTGCTCCTATACCCTTAGAGCCTCCCGTTATTAATATATTTCTCATTCGACCTCCTAAACAAAAAACTCCTGCAATATATAAAATAAGCAGAAGTCATCAGCGTATAGCAATTTAGGTTAAACCAAGGGAGTACCTCATTCCCAACTTGTCTTTATGATTTTAACATAATACTATTATTATTTCAACCATTTTTTCATTTCCTTGAATTTATGCCTAGGTCATGTTATTATTGAGCCATCGAAAAGGAGGAGCCTATGACAATATTAATAGCTTTAGCTGTATTACCTGCTATATATCTTCTTATAACGGTTTATAAGCAGGATAAAATTGAAAAAGAACCCTCCTCCCTTATAATAAATCTGTTTATTTTCGGAGGGATAGCCGCCTTTTTGGCCGGCACTTTAGAAGAGTATGGCCAAGCATTACTAAATCTTTTTAGTATTCAAAATGAAAAAATCTATACTGTAATTTTCGCTTTCATGGTGATTGGAGTAATAGAGGAAGGGCTGAAGTTCATCTTTCTTAAAAAGATAACCTGGAAGCACCCCGCCTTCAATTACAGATTCGACGCCATTTTATATGCAATATCTGTTTCCCTAGGTTTTGCCGCCTTGGAAAATATTCTATATGTTTTCAGCTATGGTCTTTCGGTGGTTATTCCCAGGGCACTTTTGGCAATACCTGCCCACACCGGGTTCGCAGTATTTATGGGAGCATATTACGGGAGGGCCAAATTGGCATTTGACAGAGGCCATAAAAGTAAATCCGTTTTCCTTCAATTCCTAGGATACTTGTCTGCTGTTTTTCTCCACGGTTTTTATGATGCCTGTGCAATGATAAATGAACCCCTTTATACAAATATTTTCATGGGCTTTGTTGTTATTATGTATATCATTGTGATCAGAAAGATAAGAAAAGAGTCAAAGACCGATGCCGCGGTTTGAAAAAAAAGTTGGCTATAGATGAATATTATTAAATTTATTGGGAAGGTAATTATGAAAAACTATAAATATATATATGGACCTGTTCCTTCTAGAAGAATGGGAAAATCATTGGGCATCAGCCCCATACCGGAGAAAACCTGTAACTACAGCTGTGTATACTGCCAATTGGGCAGAACCAATCACCTTACAAATACAAGAGAAGAGTTTTTTCCGTTAAGTGAAATTCTGGAAGAATTGAATGATTACAGCACTAAGGGGCAGGAGTTTGATGTTATTTCTATTGTGGGAGAAGGAGAACCAACCTTATATAGCAGATTAGGTGAATTGATACAGGGAATCAAAGACATGCTAGATAAACCCGTCGCCGTTATAACTAACGGGGCCCTACTGTATGATAAAAACCTAAGGGAAGAATTAATGTCGGCGGATATGGTATTACCTTCGGTGGATGCATATAATGAATCGATATATAAAAAAATCGACAGGCCCTACGGCAAGCTCCATTTTAATGAAGTAAGCGCCGGACTTATTGAATTTTCCAAGGAATACAAGGGACAGCTGTATTTGGAAATAATGCTGGTGGATGGAATAAACAGCAGTGATGAAGATATTCAAGGCTTTAAGGAATACTTAAAAGAAATAAACTATGACAAGCTTTATATTAATACCCCGGTAAGACCTCCTGCAGAATCTAATGTTAAGGCGGTGGGTCATGAAAGAATATCCCATGCCGTCAAGGAGCTAAATGGCATATCCATAGATATGCTGGCATCAGGTTCTTTTTACAGTGATACATTAGATACATATGATGCGGTACTTAGCATAAGCAGCAGACATCCTTTGAGTCATTTTGAACTAATAAGCTTTCTCTCTTCCAGAGGATTGGATAAGAAGGCAATAGATGATATAATAAACAGGTTAAAAAAAGACTCCCGGGTCGAATGTATAGATTACAACAAGATCATAACATATAGGTCTAGAAAGAGTGGTAAATAAATTGAAATCAGAATCCATCATTAAAAAAGTGGCAGCAATTCATGATATGTCAGGCTTTGGTAGGGCATCCCTAACCACCATCATTCCTGTTTTAGCTACCATGGGAATACAAACTTGTCCCATACCTACAGCAATATTATCTACTCATTCCGGAGGGTTTTCAGGATATACATTTAACGATTTAACAGATTTAATGCCCGCATATGTAAACCATTGGAAGGAGCTGGATCTTCACTTTAATTGTATCTATTCCGGATTTTTGGGTTCAGCCAAGCAAATAAATATTGTTATAGATATTATTGATACCTTCAAAACCAAAGATAACCTAACTGTGGTGGATCCTGTTTTAGGAGACGACGGAAGCTTATACAGCTCCATCAGCAAAGATATGGTTCCCGAAATGAGGAGACTGATATCAAAGGCGGATATAATAACTCCTAATATTACGGAAGCTCAGCTGCTTTTAGATACATATGACTATCCATCCTTGGAAAACGGAAAGAAATGGCTCAAAGCCCTTTCGAGCATTGGACCAAGGATAACCATGATAACCAGTTTTCCGGAAAATCAAATTACAATGAGTACTCTGGCTTATGATAAAGAAAAGGACGAGTACTGGAAGGTGCCTTCTAAGCTTTTGCCTTACAGCTACCCCGGCACAGGAGATTTGTTTACAAGTGTTTTGATCGGTAATATTTTAAATGGCGAAAGTATACCAATAGCCGCGGCCACCGCTTCTGCTTTTGTTTATAAATGTATTGATATAAGCAGCAAGTTCGATTATCCAAAAAGGGATGGCGTCCTCTTAGAGCAAATGCTGCCCGAGCTTAGAAAACCCAATATGGATTTGCTATACGAAAAGATCTAAAGAACCCGCACCTATTAAACCGGCATCATTTAATAATGATGCTTTTTCTATTGTTGCTTTTCTAAGGCTATAATCATAGCCATAGGTTTTCATTTCAATTTTTATCAGTTCAATTAACCTATCTGCGTAATTGGACAAACCACCTCCGAGCAATACTATTTCCGGGCTATATGCTAATATCAGGTTCCTAATACCTGCTGTTATTCCCTTAATATATATGTTAACAAGCCTTCTCTTTTCCTTGCTATCCATTTGAAGGATATCCCTTGGATCTTCTCCCAGCTTTTTAAGGGAACAATAGGCTTCTAGGCATCCCTTACTGCCACAGGAGCATTTTTCTCCATCGAGGCAGATTGTCATATGCCCAAGTTCAGTGCCCTTTATCAATTTCCCACTCATCATAACTGAGCTTCCTATGCCTGTTCCTAAGGTCAGCATTACTATATTTTCATATCCCTTTGCCTTACCTTTTATATATTCCCCAATCAAAGCACAATCCGCATCATTTTCCACAAGCACTTTTTTGTATATCAATTTTTCTAAATCCCCTGCTAAATCCACATTTGATATATTAAGATTATCACAAAACAGTATCTCACCTTTTTTGCCTATCAACCCGGGAACCCCTATTCCAATTGTTTTAATATTATCCTTTTCATTTTGAAACTCTTTTATTATCTCAGCACAAACATCAAGAATATATTCATATTCCTTAGGGGTCTTCATCGTTTTTCTATGTATAATCTCATTATTTTCATTTACCAGGCCTGCCTTAATAAAGCTGGCGCCCACATCTATCCCTATATTAAATTCCATAACCCACCTCTTTTCATTTGAATTATACCACAGTTAAAGCTTTTTATGGTATACTTGGATTATCAAAGTAAATAGGAGGGATTTTTATGGATAACAATGAACATACTGTAAATTACGATAATAGCACGGCTCAAATAAGTAAAAAGAAAAAAAAGAAAAAACCTTTTTTTAAGAATCCATTATTTATAATTTTAGCTGTAATAATTGTATTGTATTTTGTGGGCAATGCATTATCAGGTGATGATGAAGAAAATGAATTTCATGAGACAAAAGATAATACCGAATTCAATGAAATAGCTCAAGAATCCACAAGTAATACTCCCTTTGAAGAATCGGTTAATGCTTTCTTAATCAATAATAACTGCAATCTTGTAAGGATGGATTCCGATGCCAGGGATGATGATGGACCTGTTATATCCATAATAATCGGTTCCATAAACAGCGAAGAAGAGGTAACTAAAACCCTTAACGGAATAAGGGATATAGCTTCAGAACAAAAAGTCATACTTCCGGTAATTGTTTATGTAATGGAAAAAGGCATGGAAGACGGAGAAAGTATTTTGGTTGCAAGAATAACTCCTGAGCTTGGTATATACTATACCTACATAGGAGAAGAGTATAACAGCGAATACTTTTATTGGATAATCTCTCAATTTAATGATGATGGTTCCCATCAGGTCTTAACGGAATTATTGCTGGGACAATTGGAAAACAGTGATTCATATAAGCATGTTTATACTACGAAAAATATAATAACCAATGACAAAATACTGGCTTCGGTAAATGATTTAATCGCAAGCTATGGGTTAGATGGAACTCTTGAAATCTATGATGTGTTTATGGAGATGCACTTCACGGAAGTAAACCAAGATGGTAGAGAAGTTGCTAAAATTGCCTATGGCTATATCGATTACAGTGAGAATTGGATTTATCTATTGGACATAAGATAAAACTATATAATACCCCCTAAGCAGTTACGGTTATTACCTTGGCTACCTAGGGGGCATTTCATCTATTTCGCTTTTTTAATGGATAGGGCTATTCTTTTTTTCTTAACATCTACTGACAAAACCAATACTTTAACCACATCCCCCACCGATAGGATTTCGGAAGGGTGCCTAATAAATTTATCTGCGATTTCTGAAATATGAACTAACCCGTCCTGATGTACCCCTATATCAACAAAGGCACCAAAATCAATTACATTACGAACTGTCCCGGTTAATACCATGTTAGGTTGAATATCATCGATATCTAAAACATCCGTACGTAGCAGATTAGCAGGAAGATCCGCCCTGGGATCACGCCCCGGCTTAATCAGTTCTTTTACAATATCTTTTAATGTAGGTACTCCGATTCCGCATTTATCTGCTAAATCTTTTTCACCATAATTATTTATTCTTACCCCAATATCAGAAATATTTCCATCAGCAACATCATTTAATGAATAACCACATAGTTTAATGAGCTTTTCCGCTGCAGCATAGCTTTCCGGATGTACGCCTGTATTATCCAGTACGTTTTTGCTTTCCGGCACTCTAAGAAAGCCTGCACATTGCTCATATGCTTTTGGCCCCAACTTTGGAACCTTTAGTATTTCCCTACGAGAATTAAACTGCCCATAAGTTTCTCTGTAATCAACTAATGATTTAGCCGTACTGTCACTTAGGCCCGAAACCCTTTTAAGTAAAGATGGCGAAGCTGTATTCAAATCAACTCCCACTGAATTAACGCAGTCTTCAACAACTCCAATCAGTGCTTCATCCAATCTTTTCTGAGGCATGTCATGCTGATATTGTCCGACACCTATTGCTTTAGGATCAATTTTAACCAGTTCCGCTAAAGGATCCTGCATTCTCCTTGCAATGGATATTGCAGAGCGAAGATTAACATCATATTTAGGAAATTCCTCTGCTGCCAGCTTAGATGCAGAATAAACAGAAGCTCCTGCTTCGTTTACAATCATATAGCTTACACCTTTTGTTCGGGATATAAGTTCGCTGGTCATTTGTTCAGTTTCACGGGATGCCGTGCCGTTTCCAATTGCTATATGTTCAACTTCATGTTTATTAATCAATTTCGTTAGTATCTGTATGGCTTCATTTTTTTGCCGTTCACCAAAGGTAGGATAAACAACCGCTGTGTCTAAAGGTTTTCCCGTTTCATCTATCACGGCCACCTTACAGCCGTTGCGGTACCCGGGGTCAAGCCCCATGGTTATGTGTCCTTTAATTGGAGGTTGCATCAATAAAGGTTTAAGATTTAATGAGAAATTATATATTGCTCCTTCCGATGCCTTATCTGTCAGCTCATTTCTTATTTCCCTTTCCAATGAAGGAAAAATCAAACGATCGTAACCGTCTTCTGCGGCATTTAACACAAATTCCGATGAAACCGATCCCTTTTTTATTACCAAACCTGCGATAAGCTTTATGGCTTTTTCTCTGTCCGTATCTAAGGCCACCTTTAAATAACCTTCTTTTTCACCCCTGTTAATGGCTAATATTTGATGTCCCGGCAAATCTGTCAGAGGTCTTTTAAACTCATAATAATTGCTATACACCGAATCCTCATCCTTACAAGCCAAAGCAATCAGTGTTCCATTCTTCATAAACCGATCCCTCAGCCCTTGCCTGATATCTGCGCTGTCAGCCACCATCTCGGCAATAATATCCGATGCCCCTAAAAGTGCTTCCTTTACATCCTTTACATCTTTTTCTTCATCCACATATTCCTTTGCTGCAGCTTCAATATCCGTCAGTTCTTTATTCTGCTCAAAAAGCTTTAAAGCCAAGGGTTCAAGCCCCTTTTCTTTTGCAACCGTGGCCCTTGTGCGACGCTTCTTTTTATATGGGCGGTAAATGTCTTCTACTTCCGCAAGGGTCTTGGCATTATCTATTTTGTTAATCAATTCTTCCGTCAGCTTTTCCTGTGAGTCAATTGATTTTTTTACTTCTTCTTTCCTATCACCAAGATTCCTTAGATAATTCAGTCTGTCGGCAAGCCCCCTAAGCACAGTATCATCCATAGCACCATGCATTTCTTTACGGTATCTTGCTATGAACGGAATTGTATTACCTTCATCAATTAGGTTAATAACATTTTGTACATGTAGCTCACTTTTATTAAATTCCTCTGCCAATATTTTTACGATTTCTTTCATATGATCTCCTTACTGATTTGAAAGTTTCTAACCGGTATATTATATCATAATTAAACCGATTTATATTTGCTCTTTTGTCATTTATTCAGATAATAAATAAAATTATGGAAAAAGTAATTAAAAAAACCAAGTCCGTTATATAATGTATTTTTAAATAATATTGCCTTTCAACTATCGTTAATGCATCGTTAACACCGTTTTTAATTATGATACTTTCTGAAGCTTCTGCTAAAATTATCCATAAGATAAGTACTGAAAAGAACATTCCTTTATGATAATTATCCATTGAAAAAGCATTAACATGGGACATAAAAAGAACAGTTGGATAAGTCAGCACTATTGAAATAAATAATTGTATTTTTTTATACCAATTGGGCAGTTTTTTTCTTATTGAATAATATTTTTTCATAAAGCCTCCCATAGTTAATATATATAATGATATATCGTTTTATTCTTTATTTCAACCAGGATTAAATATAAAAACCCTGTAATTAGATTACAGGGTTTGCTTGGCGGAGGACACGGGACTCGAACCCGCGGGGCTGTTACACCTTACTTGATTTCCAATCAAGCTCCTTAGCCACTCGGTCAATCCTCCAAGACGCTAAATTAGAATAACATAAATTTCAGCTATATGCAAGTATTTATTGGGCAGAATACATAATATGCATATTTTTTAATTCATAATCCTTTATTCCTTCTGCCACCGAATAAGCTTGATCTTCCAAATAAACACTATCCGATTCAGTAAGATTTTGTTTTCTTAGTTCCAAAACAACTTCCCAGCATATTTCTTCTATAATTTTTCTTTTATCATCATTTCCGTTTAATAATTCTATTAAATCCCTTTCTATATAACCAAGCCTAGGCAATTCCCTGAGAGCTCTATATCTCCACTTATAGTAAGGGCAATACCTGTTGTTCAGCCAAAATATTCCATGTATAATATTATTTGCAAATTCAAACAATGAAACCTTAATTGCTCCCTCGTCCCTTCTTTTCAAAGATCTATAGTAATTGTATTGACCTGCTTGTCCGGCCAAAGCCAAATAAGCAGCTATCTTTTTTCTTCTCACATCAGCTCCCGGGCCGGCTATTAAATAGGCACGCTTGGCAAGCATCTCTCCCCTTGTGTCTTTAAATATTTCCCCGTTTATTGCGTTTGCCAATGCATATTCAGGTACTATCAACCATTCATCTTTTGTTTTGGGCAATTTATCGCTACCTATAGTCCTTAAAAAGAAATCATCTATTTTCGCTACCCCAAACTTATCCTTATATCCTAAACTTTTTCTTTCGGTTTTAATACCATATACTTCTTTTGGTAGCCTTTGATATGATATGTCCAGTTCAGCACCTATTTTTTTATGGATTTCGCTATTTACCCATAGGCACACTCCTACGCCATAGTCATGATCCCGCGAATATTCATCGTCATATCCAAAGCACTCTGAGCCTTCACCTGCAATTCCCACAGCAATTTCATCGGCATATATGGGGAATTCTTTATTTATCATATTACGCACATAGTCTTCATAATATTTTTTACTAAGACTTATCCCGTTCATTTTTTAAATCCCTTCAGGTATTCCTTTAACTCATCACTGATTCTATAGCTTTCCCTGCATTTTTGAATTGCCTTATTATTGACCCATTTATCCAATCTGCCCTTTTCTATAGCATAAAATGCATAATCATAGTTTTTTATCAAGGCTTCGCAAATATACCATGCTATAGCTATATTAATATAGTATTCCTTGCTTTTAATCCCAATTATTTTATCAAAGGTTCCGGGAGAAAAGTTTTCACCAAGCAAAACCTTAAGGGACATTACTATACCAAATCTAACCTCATAAACCGTCTTTGCATTTAGCCAATCATTGACAGCATCCTCTACTATCTTAGGGTATTTGTTTAACTTCTTAGGCCTATATCCGTCGCAGGTCGCCCAATTATCCACATAGGGTAGAAATCTGTTTAATTGATGGATTATCTCCTTAGGATCATCACTTATATCTTCCAGCAAATACATGTGCAAAGAATTCTCCTCAAGATAATTATGAGGCAAAGAATCTAAAAATAAATTCTTTACCCCACTATTATTAAGTTCTTTTGCATAGCTTCTAAGCACAGGAGTTCTAATACCTAATATTCTGTCTTCATTGACATTAGGTATTAGTTTTTTTGTAAACTCTCTATACTTTTCTTCTGACAAATTAACCAGTTCATTTTGTATTTCTTCTACAAATTTATTCTTCATTTTCCTCAAGTCTGGCAATTAATTCTCCGGTTTTAACTTGGCTTCCCTCTTTAACATAGATTTTTTCTATAGTCCCGTCACTGGTACTTAAAACATTGGTTTCCATTTTCATGGCTTCAATTACAGCTATCGGTTGGTTCTTTTTAACTTTATCCCCCACCTCTACGAAGACCTTTATTATTGTACCCGGTATATTTGCTCCTATTTCGCTAGGGTCTTCCGCATTGGCATACTGAATGCTACTGCCTGAAACCGACATGGTAAGGGCTGATTTATCCTTGATTGAAACTACCCTTTGGTTACCATCAACACTAAATACCAGGTCTCTGTTTCCGGATTCTCCTGCTTTTCTGATTTCCACCAGTTTGATTACATTAACACTGCCTTCTTTTAATTTTATCTCTCCGGTTTCACCTTCCCTTAGTCCATGGAAGAATATATCACTGCCCATGTTTCTAAAATTACCCTTTTCTTCAAGATATTTGATGTATTCGTCAAATACCTTAGGATACATGGCATAGCTCAATGCTTCCTTTTCAGTTCCTTCAAGACCCAAGTCCTCTATAAGGTGCTTAGTGATTTTATCAAAATCCTCCGGCTCCAAAAGCTCTCCCGGTCTACACGTAATCGGTGTTTTATCCTTTAATACAATCTTTTGCAGCTCTTCCGGGAAGCCTCCTTCGGGTTGTCCTATCATACCTTCAAAGTATGAAACCACCGAGTCAGGATAATCCATATCCCTTCCCTTGATTAGTATGTTTTCCACGGTCAAATCATTTTGTACCATGAATATTGCCAAATCTCCAACCACCTTGGAAGAAGGGGTAACCTTAATGATATCACCTAGCATTTGGTTTACATCCACATACATTTCCTTTACTGCTTCGAATTTATGCCCAATGCCAAAACTTTCAACCTGAGGTTTTAAATTGGAGTATTGCCCCCCGGGGATTTCCAATCTGTATATCTCCGCAGTTGACGAAGACAGTCCGGATTCAAAGCTATTATATACCGGCCTTACATCAGCCCAGTACTCGGATATCTTCTGTAAACCTTCTGTATCTATGCCGGTATCCCTATCACTGTTTTCAGTTGCGGCAACCAAGGAATTCAATCCCGGTTGTGAAGTTAACCCGGCCATTGAGTTGAACGCAGCATCTGCAATATCAACTCCCGCCTCCGCAGCCATTATTAAGGTAGCTACGCCATTACCCGATGTATCATGGGTATGAAGGTGTATAGGAATTGAAATTTCATCCTTTAATGCAGTAATAAGCTTTTTAGCTGCCATAGGTCTTAAAAGTCCGGACATATCCTTTATTCCTAATATGTGTGCCCCTCTCTTTTCAAGCTCCTTGGCGTTTTTGATGTAGTAATTTAAATTATATTTTTCCTTAGAAGGATCTAAAATATCTCCTGTATAGCATAGGCATGCTTCAGCCAAACCTCCTTGATTTAAAGTTTCATCCAAGGCCACTGACATGCCCTCTATCCAGTTCAGAGAGTCAAATATTCTAAAAACATCGATACCGGATTCTTTAGCTTCTTTTATGAATCTTCTGATTACATTATCGGGATAGTTCTTGTATCCCACCGCATTAGCACCCCTTATTAGCATCTGGAACATTATATTAGGAACCTTCTGCCTAAGATTAGATAATCTCTCCCATGGATCCTCTCTTAGAAATCTCATTGAAACATCAAAAGTTGCTCCGCCCCACATTTCCAAACTGAAAAAATCTTTTCCGTAATAGGATACTGCCGGTGCTATTTTTTCCATATCTATGGATCTCATCCTAGTTGCCATCAGAGACTGCTGTGCATCCCTAAATGTGGTATCGGTAACCAACAGCTTCTTCTGTTCAAGCACCCAATCAGCAACAGCCTTAGGGCCCTTTTCATCAAACATCTGCTTGGTTCCCGATAAGCTTTTTATCTCTTCCAACGGAATCTTAGGTACCTTCGGTACATTGAAATCAGGTTTTTGACCCTTGGTTTCATTTACAATTTTATCTCCCAAGAAATCCAATACTCGAAGCTCGTCATCCACGATCTCCCTTATGTTCAATAAACCAGGGTTGTTTGCAACAAAGCCGGTATCACAATTACCTTCTTTAAATTTTTCATGATTTAAAACATTAAGTAAAAACTCAATATTAGTCTTGATTCCCTTAACATCCATTTCAGAAAGTGCTCTTTCTGCTTTTTTGGTTGCATCCGGAAATCTCCTTGCCCAGGCAGTAACCTTCACAAGCAAGCTATCATAATATGGTGAAATAATCGATCCGGTAAAGCCCGAACCTCCGTCCAACCTTATTCCGTAGCCCGAAGCACTTCTATATAGATTTATGGTTCCGGTGTCCGGTGCAAATCCGTTGGCCGGGTCTTCCGTAGTAACCCTGCACTGAATTGCATATCCATTAGTCTTAATATCATTTTGACTGTATATTCCAACTTCATCAGAATCCAACGGATATCCTTCGGCTATCAGTATCTGTGATTGTACCAGGTCAATTCCCGTAACCATTTCGGTAACGGTATGTTCAACCTGTATTCTAGGATTCATTTCGATAAAATAGTGTTTTCCGTCATTGTCCAAAAGAAATTCCACAGTTCCCGCATTTCTGTAATTTACGGCACTTGCTATTTTAATGGCATCATTACAGATGTTTTCCCTTTGCTCCTCCGTCAAACACAGGGCAGGGGTAAACTCTATTACTTTTTGGTGCCTTCTTTGCACTGAACAATCTCTTTCATAAAGATGTACGATATTCCCGTATTTATCCCCTAATATCTGAACCTCAATATGCTTGGGATTTTCAAGATACTTTTCAATAAAAATATCATCTATACCAAAAGCTTTCTTCGCTTCACTTTTAGCACTTCTGTATTGAGGGATTAGGTTTTCCTCTTTTCTGACAATACGCATACCTCTTCCGCCGCCACCTGCAGCAGCTTTTAACATAACGGGATATCCGCATTCCTTTGCAAATTCCAACGCTTGCTCTTCGGACTCTATTGCCGCATCCACTCCCGGTATTGTAGGCACGTTAACACTGGCCGCAACAATTTTTGATTGAATTTTATCCCCCAGACTTTTCATCATTGTATCTGTTGGCCCAATGAATTCTATGTCAGCCTTCTGACATGCTTCTACAAATTCCGGATTTTCAGATAAAAAGCCATAGCCGGGATGTATTGCATCTACCCCCTTTGCCTCAGCAAGCTTAATTATCTCATCAATGTCCAGATAAGCATCTATTGGACTTTTCCCCTTGCCAATCTCATATGCTTCATCTGCTTTTGTTCTAAACAAGGAATTCTTATCCTCTTCGGAATAAATTGCTACAGTTCTGATTCCCAGCTCCTTGCAAGCACGAAATACTCTGATTGCAATTTCTCCTCTGTTCGCGACTAATACTCTTTTAAATTTTCTCATATTCTCCATCTAAATACCCCTTTCTTTATCTTCTATGTATATCCAACTGTGGGTAAGGTATCTCAATTCCTTCCCTGTCAAATTCCCTTTTTACATTTTCCATTAAATAGTAATAAACATCCCAATAATCCGGTGTTTTGCACCATACCTTTAAAGCTAATTCTATTTGACTGTCACCATGGGCATTGACAAGGGTCAAAGGCTCAATTGTTGTATCAGTCTGTTCACATTCGCATGCCACTTTATATAGAACGCTTTTAGCTTTATCAATATCGGTATCATAGCTGATTCCAAAGGTTAAATCCACCCTTCTGTCCTCTTCCCTTGAATAATTTGTTAATACAGAATTAATTATCAATCCATTTGGGATATTGACTCTTTTGTTATCAAAAGTTTTAACGGTGGTTCCAAAAAGTCCTATCTCCTCCACTAAGCCTGCTGTACCTGCCACCTCAATGTATTCATCTTTAATAAAAAGCTTATTGTACATTATCATGACCCCACCGGCAACATTACCTAAGCTATCCTTAAGTGCCAGGGCTATTGCAGCACCGGCAGCACCTATTACTGTAACTATCGGAGCGGTGGATACATTAAATGCTCCCAGTATTGCCACTATGAGTATCACCCATAAAACCACTCTTATTACTCCAACAAAAAACTTATGAGAGGCCTCATCTAATTTAGTTTTCGTCAGGAGCTTTCTTGTGGCATTTAATATGAGTTTCATGAGTATTAAACCTACAACTAAAACTATTAATGACTTTCCCAAATATACCAGAAAAACTTCTTTTCCCAAGTACGCCATTTCGCTAAACATATTACCTCCCGCTTCTTCTTCTCTCCAATTCCTTAAGTAATTTCTTTCTTAACCTTATATCGTCAGGTGTAACTTCCACAAGTTCATCATCGTTAATGAATTCCAAAGCTTCTTCCAAGGTGAAGACCCTAGGTGGCGATAGCTTAACATTTTCATCGGTTCCCGCCGCTCTCATGTTTGTGGCTTTTTTAGCCTTACAAGGGTTTACAACCATGTCCTCGTTACGGGAATTCATGCCAACAATCATACCTTCATATACCCTAATACCCGGCGAAACAAACATCTGCACCCTCTCTTGTATATTAAAGATTGCATAAGGAGTACAGGTTCCCTCTTCTTGTGCTATTGCCACTCCGTTATTTCTTTGGGGAATCTCCCCTTTATATTCTTCAAAACCATTAAATCTTCTTACGATTGTTCCTTCACCCCTGGTGTCGTTTATAAATTCCGACCTATACCCCAGTAAGCCTCTGGTGGGAACAAGATATTCCATTTTTGAATAACCATTTTCTCCGGACATCTGAGTCATAATTCCTTTTCTTAAATTCAATTTGGAAATAACAGATCCCGAATACTCTTCAGGTACAGAAATAACCACTTCTTCTATTGGTTCCAGCTTCCTTCCCTTCTCATCTCTTTTTAATATTACCTCAGGTTTTGATACGGCCAACTCATAGCCTTCTCTTCTCATATTTTCAATTAGAATTGAAATATGTAATTCTCCCCTGCCCGAAACCTTGAAGCTATCGGTGGAATCCGTTTCCTCCACCAAAAGACCCACATTTACCTCCAACTCCTTTTTAAGTCTTTCTTTTATATGTCTGCTGGTAACATATTTACCGGATTTTCCTGCAAAAGGAGACTTGTTTACAATGAAATTCATGGATAAAGTAGGTTCCTCTATACTTATCATCTCCATTGGCTCAGGATTCTTAATATCACAAATCGTTTCACCGATTGAAATATCCGCTATGCCGGAAACAACAACTATATCACCGCATTCAGCCTTTTCAACAGGGATTCTTTTTAGCCCCGTATAAGCAAAAACTTGGTTTATTTTTCTTTGTTCAAGCTTACCGTTTGACTTCGCCACCAATACACTTTGAGCTTCCTGAATTTTACCCTTTGTAATTCTTCCTATGCCCAGTCTTCCGATATAGTCATCGTATCCTAGGGAGGATATTTGAAGCTGTAAAGGTTCTTCCCTTAAATCCTCATAGGGCTTACAATGCTTTACTATAGTTTCAAACAGCGGCACAATATTTAATCCACCATAACCGGATGGACTTTTTTTAATTTTTGCCTCACCCTCATTAACAACTATATTTTCAACATCCTTAGGATCAAAAACCGCTATACCTTGCCTTGCTATACCGTAAAGTATCGGAAAATCCAATTGCTCATCATTGGCATCAAGATCCATAAAAAGCTCATAGGTTTCATCCACAACTTCTTCTATTCTTGCATCTTTTTTATCTATTTTATTAATAAACAGTATCGGATTAATACCTCTTTCCAAGGATTTCTTAAGTACAAACCTTGTCTGTGGCATAGGCCCTTCACTGGAATCCACCAGCAGTATAACCGTATCAACGGTTTTCATTATTCTTTCCACTTCCGAGCTAAAATCAGCATGTCCCGGAGTATCCACAATATTAATCTTATAATCCTTATACATAACGGAGCAATTCTTTGAATATATGGTAATGCCCCTTTCCCTTTCTATATCATCACTGTCCATAACACAGTCTAGTACCTCTTCATTTGCCCTAAATACTCCGCTTTGATTTAAGAACGCATCCACCAATGTCGATTTACCCGCATCTACATGGGCAATTACTGCAATATTTATTATTTTCTGTTTGTCACTCATTAATTTAGTCAATACCTTTCATCTATACTTAAAAATAGTTTTTCATGTTATTATATCAATTAAACGTGTATATTGCAAGATAATAACTTGTTGTATTGGGGTTTCTCTGTTATAATCAAAAAAACCGAAATTAAGAGATTATGGAGTAATTATGGAACAGCTTATTGACCTTTTAAATGAATTATTCGAGAAAAAACAAGTTATAAAAATAATTATAAGCAACAAGAGAAAGAAAGCTTATGAAATCAAAAAGGTTCATGTGAGACCTATAATTTTACAGGATATCTATATGTATCAGTTTGAGTTTTTTTATGATAAAAAAGTGACTCATCTTAACTTGGATACACAAACCTCCGTGGATAAGATTATGGAGCTTATGGAAATTGAATTCAAGCAGGCGAATATTTTTGCTAAAGATAACGATATAACCGTTTTGGCAAATAAAATCGAAAACCCGAGATTAATAAAAAATAAGCCAACAATGGCATTTGACGAAACAGCCCACAACAGCACAAAGAATTATATAATTCCGGAGGGTATCCCTTGTGATTTTTTGGTGGAATTAAAAGTAATGACCAAAGACGGAACAGTTATACCAAAGCACTACAGCAAGTTTCGACAAATAAACAGATACTTGGAAATCATAGATGATGTATATGGTTTTCTTCCCAAGGACAGAACCATAAAAATCATTGATTTTGGTTGTGGCAAAGCGTATTTAACCTTCGCAATCTACCACTATCTGAAGGCATTAAAAAATCTGGATGTGGAAATCATAGGATTGGATCTAAAAAAAGATGTAATAGATTTTTGCAATCAGAAAGCAGTAGCCCTTGGTTACTTGGATCTAAAATTCTTGGTGGGAGATATCTCGGAATACAAAAATGATTATGCTGACCTTGTAGTTACTCTCCATGCCTGCGATACCGCAACTGATTTTGCTTTAATAAATGCGGTTAATTGGAATACCCGGGTCATTCTTTCGGTACCATGCTGTCAGCACGAGCTCTTTTCCCAATTAAAAAACGAGCTACATGAACCCATGTTAAAACACGGTATTTTAAAGGATCGCCTAACCGAATATCTGACCGATGGCCTCAGGGGTTTAAAATTAGAATCAAAGGGTTATGATGTCTCCATGATTGAGTTCACCAGTCTTGAGCATACATCGAAAAACATTATGATAAAAGCCGTTAAGATGAGAAATGAGAATGATGAAAAGTCTAAAAATGCCCTTAGAGAATATGAAAAATTAAAGACCTTCTATGAAGTTAACCCCTCCATAGATATGCTTTAATCCTTTTCATAATTGTATAATACGATTCCGAAAATAACTATGACAGCACCAATAATATTTGTCATGGTTATTTCTTTTTTAAATATAAACAGGTCGAAGCCCAATGAAGATAAGCATTGACCGATAAGGGTAAATATTGTAAAAGTAATGGCAGTTGCCTTTGGCACCAGCCAGTTGGAAAGCAGCACAATAAAAACTCCGCAAATTGCTGCCAATATCAATATGGAATGCAGCTCCCCCATATAGGAAAAGTCGGTAACTCCTAAATTCAAGGCAACAACATATATTATGATAGCAAAAAAGAAACCCACAGTATAATTTAAAAGGTTTGAACCGGCTACCCCAACATTTTGGGCAAGTCTCATATTATAATTTCTTTGTAATACTATAAAGCACCCCGCAGTAAGAGCCAACACTAAATAAACTATATACATCCGTTCTCCTAAATAGACATTATCACCGCGCCTATTAATATAAGCGTGACCGACAGCCATTTCATTTTATCCATATGCATTTTGGGTAATCCGAATTTACCCTTTAAATCAATTATAAAGGAGGTCATAAATTGACCGGTAATAAGCAACATGGTTGTTAAAAATGCACCGATATTTTGAAATCCCAAGGCCACAAAAATAGGTACGAAGGCCCCCAAAGGACCTCCAAATAAATTCTTTACACTTCCGCACTCTTTTATTCTTTTTTCATCTTTTAAAAATGCATATGCTAAAAAAGAAGCGATTAATGTTACTCCGTAATATGCCAAATTACCATATATCACATCATACTCGTTTGCCATAATTGTATTGCTGAAATTCAATACGGTTGCCATAATTCCGGCAATTGCTATAAAAAAATATACTAATCTTTTATTCACCTTATTACCTATAATTCATCATTTATATCAATATTGTCCGCAAAATTCCTACTAAAATCATTTAAAATCGTGTTAAATCTAAGGGTGTTAATACCCAAAGAATACTTTCTTTGCTCAAAGTGCATAAAAGGCTCAAACCATTCAGGCTCTTCCACCATGACTATATCAAAGCTTTTAGTCCATACGGGTGTCAAACCGAAGGTATAAGCATATGGTAAAATATCATAAAAATACAAAGGATTTTCCCTGGAAAGCTGAAGTACAATTTCCATGTTAGGCTTTCTTATGAAATTTCTAAAGCCCAAAACCCTCCCAAGAATCTCTGCATTTTTCTTTGTTCTTGCCTTCATTAAACATATCAGTATCATGGAAACCACAAGACACAGTATCATGGTGGTTCCTATGAAGAAATCGCCAAAAGATCTTATTACAAATATTGCAAACACCAAAAGTACAATAAACAGAGCTGATGCAAATATACCCATAAGAACTGTAGGCCTTGTATTTCTCGATAATACAACCTTGTCATATTCGGTGGCGGTCAACAAACTGGTTATAAATACAAGTATCGTCATTATTATATAGAATATATATGAATATGAACCAAATGCATATATCTCCGAAAGTATTCCGATTGCCATTATAGCCGCAGATAAAATAAAGCAGCCAAAAACCTTTGCAAATTCCGATGCAGGAGTGTAGATTCTTTTGTCACTTGCTTCGAATTGATCCTCTATTCCTCTTTTCACTCTGCCGTATGCCTTGCTTAGATTGTTTCTTATTTCACTTACATTCACTTCCGTATTTCTGTCAAACATGGCACTTACTGCTTGCCTTACATATCTTTTTTCTGTTTTTGGTTCTCTGTTTTTAATTATTTTAAACTGTTTTCTTCCATATTCCACTATTTTAATCTGTCTTCTATCCGCCAGATAAAAAAGAAGTGCCACGATGTCCTTTTTGCCCACATGGCCGTCTAGTATATATCCTATTTCCGGGGGAGTCATGGCATCCGGCGGATAATATTCCTCTGTTATATTGATTTGGGGATCCTTCCCAAAGAAATACCACATAATTGCCAAAAGTCCCATGAGGGATATTAAAACATAATACACATAGTTTTTAGCCCAATTGTTGTTGATTTCCCCTACCCAATATCCTTGAGGAAGCTCTGCCTTTATGCTTAAGCCTACTCCTCTTTGCAAATCACTTCCGGTAAATACCATCTTGTATTCTTCTTCAATTATTTTAACATCCAGATTTTCGTTACCCAAGGCAGCACCATATTGATCAGCAAAATATTTTATACCATCTATTGGGAAATCTTTAGGGAAAACCACCCCGACAACTATATTATCAACGCCTGACGGCCAATCATGGGGAAGTAATTCCAGATAAAAAAGATCCATACTCGTTAATTCATCGGCATATTCATATACTGTATATGATAATTTTATATCCCTAGTTCCTGTAAGCTCTCCTTCTTCAGATGCTATTCTTACAGTTATGTAATCATTATTCTCAGTGGTAAAAAACTCTGCCCCTTCGACATCAATATCCTCTATTTTCATTCTTTCATTAGGTATATTAATATCAAAATATCTCTTATTTTCATTGAATTTTATAGTTAAATTCTTTGTAATATAATATGAGTGATTCTTATTAACAAGCACGCTTACATTATATTTACTTGTCTCAATATCCTTAGTTTCTACACTTTTTCCATAAGACAAACTATTAATAGATACCATCAAAACCATTAACAATGAAATTATTATTAATCTGCTCACCCTCTTATAGGTATGTTTCATAAACTCCTCCATACGCATCGTATTTAATGCTTTCGCCTAGTTATTATACACAATTTCAACTTTTTATTCAAATTTTTTTAATCCAATGCTTCTAAGCTATATTTTGTGTTGAAATATTTGTTTTCCACTAAACTTACCCATATATTATAATTCATCACCCTTGTAGCAATTATTTTGATAATGTGAAGTATTTTTCACATAAATTATTCCTATTTACCTTTTAAATTGCTTTAAAATGCTGTAAAATACATAGGTAAGTTTATATGGAGGTAAAATATGAAGAAATTAACAATAGTTTTTTTAGCTTTGACATCTATCATTATCCTATCCTCCTGCTCAAATATTTCTGCTAATATTTCCGGCGGTTCATCTGATAATAAAACTGATGCCGCATTGGAAATGGTAAAAAAGCAAGATGGAATACTTTTAAATATTGAGACGGTAATAGATGATGATGATATAGTTATGGATGTTCAAATCGTAGATAATGCGATGTCGGTTAAGGCTAATATCAATGGGGAATCAAGAACAATTATCCAAAATGAAACAGCTACCTATGTTCTTTCAGATGATATAAAGATGGGATATATGGTGGACAACGACAGTGACGATGAATTAATAAAAACTTTAAATAATTTTAAAAACTTTTCAAACATTAGCTCTTCTGTGATAGAAAAAGGCAATATAACAATCGATGATATTATTTACGATTATGAAATGTTTAATGTCACTACTCTATTGGACACGACAGTAAAATACTGTTATAATCAAGAAAGTGATTTGTGTTATATCGTATTCACAAACGGGGATATCGATAAAACAGTAAAAATCAATGATATCAGCTTAAATGTTGATACTGATTCTTTCGAAATACCAAAAGATTATAACATTTCCAAGGAGTAATTTATGAAAAGAAAAGACTACATTACTTGGGACGAATACTTTATGGGAGTAGCACTGCTTGCTGCTAAGAGAAGTAAAGATCCCAGCACTCAGGTTGGTGCTTGTATAGTTGACGAAAGCAACGTTATATTATCTACAGGTTATAACGGATTTCCCAAGGGTTGCTCAGATGATGAGTTCCCATGGAACAGGGATGGCGAAGATAATAAATATCCTTTCGTTGTACACGCAGAATTAAATGCAATATTAAACGCAAACGGTAAATCCTTAAAGGGTTCCAGGCTATATGTTGCCCTATTCCCTTGTAACGAATGTGCTAAAGCAATAATACAATCGGGAGTAAAAGAAGTAATTTATCTATCAGATAAGTACGCAAATGAAAAAACAACCAAAGCTTCCAAAAGAATGCTGGAAAGTGCAGGTGTAGCTTTTAAACAACTTGTTCCGAGCAAATCGGAACTAACCATATCATTTGTAACAGAATAAGTAATCCCCCTTTTGGGGGATTTTTTATTCCAGAGTTTCTTCAATAATTTTCTGACACAGCAGCTTGTTGATATATGATGATATTGCCAATCTCATGGCCATATCATATTTATCGGAGCTTTTTTTGGTTTTAATATTTTCAATAGTATTATTAAGTTCTTCATCAAGTAGCACCAAATATTTGTTGTAGGTCTCCTCAATCTCATCTTGTTGATAGTTTTCAACCAATCTTATTACATCATCCGATTGTAAAACTTGCTTTAATAAGCTGGTCATGGTTAATGATGCTATATGCTCTTTACCATATTTTTTTCCAATTGCCCTGGGCAAAAGACCGCTTTTGGTATAGTTATTTATCATGGCCGATGTTAAGCTCTCCCCTTCGCTAAAGCCTATGTGTTGCTTTTCCATATATGATATAAGCTGATCCTTATATATCATAAAGTCCGGTAAATCTTCCCATTTCTCCGGTCTCTCGTTTTTTATTTTCTCAATTAGTTTTTCAATATTCATAATTACCTCCTCATATATTTTACCATAGCAAAATAATATTTACAACCATATTGACATATCTTTAATTGCGTAATATAATATTGAATATCACATTAAGGAATTAACGATATCATTTGGAGGTGGAGATGGAAATCTGTATACTAGGAGACTCTGTGGCAAAGGGCATAATATTTGATGAAGATAAAGGCAAATACACCTTTGCAAAAAGTAACTATTACAATATAGTCGGCAAAAAAAAGAATCTAAAAATCAATAACTTTGCAAAGTTCGGTTGTACGGTAAAAAAGGGATATGAGCTGTTGCAAAAAAAGTTTGAAACTATGGAGGAATATAAATATACAATTTTGGAATTTGGCGGTAATGATTGTGATTTTCTTTGGCCGGAAATTGCTTCAGAGCCTGAAAAGGAACACCTTTCAAAGGTTCCCACTGACAAATTCATTAAATACTATGAAGAACTTTTGTTAAAAATACGAGAATTGGGGAGTACCCCAATTATTCTAAACCTACCACCTATCGATTCAAACAGGTTTTTTCAATGGATATCAAAGGGTCTTAATAAAGACAATATTATGAATTTTTTAGGTAATGATGTGGACTATATATATAGATGGCACGAATCATACAACAAGGCTATAATTGCCTTGGCGGCAAAAACAAATACCCCTATAATAGATATTAGAAATGAATTTTTGGCAACTAAAAATTACAGTAAATATTTGTGTATAGACGGAATACATCCAAACGAAGAAGGCCATAAGCTCATTGCTAAGGCCATTATGAAAAAGGCAAACGGTTACATATAAAAAACCCGCATAGCGGGTTTTTAAATTTCCTCAAACTGGCTGTTATAAAGGTCTGCATAAAATCCATTCCTATCCATAAGCTTTTCATGATTACCTTGTTCAATTATATCCCCATCTTTTATTACCAAAATCATATCCGCATTTCTTATCGTGGATAATCTATGGGCAATAATAAATGCAGTTCTGCCTTCACTTAATTTATCCATAGCTTTTTGAATCAATTCTTCTGTTCTTGTATCCACGGAACTGGTGGCTTCGTCCAAAATAAGTATCGGTGCATTTTCAATCATCGCCCTTGCTATGGTTATCAGCTGCCTTTGTCCTTGGGAAATACTCGAATGATCATCTAACACGGTATCATATCCCTTGGGAAGAGTCATAATAAAGTGATGTATTCCCAGGGTCTTACAGCTATCAATCATTTCTTTTTCTGTGGTTTTTACACTATTGAAAATAATATTATCTCTAACAGTTCCTTCAAAAATCCATGAATCCTGTAAAACCATGGAAAACTGCTTATGCAGATTGTTCCTGCTTATCCTGCTTATGGGTATTCCGTCGATTATTATTTCGCCTTCTTGCAGCTCATAAAATCTCATAATAAGGTTAACAAGGGTCGTCTTTCCTGCTCCTGTTGGTCCTACAATAGCAATCTTTTCTCCCGCCTTTGCTTTCATATTAAAATTATGGATTATAGTTTCGTTCTCCAAATATCCGAACTTCACATTTTTAAATTCAACATCCCCTTTAGCGCAGCATATTTCTTCAAGATTCTCCTCTTCCTTATCCAATTCTTTTTCATTGAAAAACTCAAAGACCCTTTCTCCCGCGGCAATAGTTGACTGCAAATCTGTAGCTGCCTGGGCAATTTGGGATAATGGTTGGGTAAAAAGCCTTACATATATCATAAATGCCACTATAACCCCTATGGTTATATTTCCCTCTATTGCAAGCATAGCTCCAACCACGCAAACCGATACATAGCCCAAATTTCCGATAAATGTCATAAGCGGCATCATAAGTCCGGAAATGAATTGGGATTTCCAGGCACTTACATATAGCTCCTGATTAATCTCTCCAAACTCTTTTTTAAGCTCTTCCCCGGCATTATATACTTTTACTATATTATGCCCCGTGTAGGATTCTTCAACCAGTCCGTTTATTTCCCCCAGTGATTTCTGCTGAGCTTTAAAGTACTTTTGTGATTTTTTAATTATCATCATCATAAACACAAAGCCAATAAGCGCTGCCAAAACTGCTGCCACCGTCATGGCAACATCGGTTATAAGCATCATAACCACTGCCCCAATCAATGTGGCTAAGGAATTAGCCAAGGTGCTCAAGCTTCTGTTTAAGGTTTGACCTATTCTGTCAACATCATTTGTAGCCCTGCTAAGAACATCTCCATAGCTGTTTCTATCAAAATAGTTTAGGGGTAATCTGTTTATTTTTAATGTCAGATCCGTTCTCATGCTCCTTGATATTTTCTGTGAAACTGTAGCAAATATATATCTTTGACCAGCATTAAAAATCAAACTGACTATGTAAATTATGCATAAGTATATTCCCATTTTATTAATGGCTTGTAAATCAATGCCGGACATTATACCATCCACTATTTCATCAGTTATGTCAGACAGTATATTCGGTCCCATGAGAGTAAGCACAGCTCCTCCTATGGCCAGTACTATACCAAACCAAACCAGAGGCATATTCTTTCTGGAATAATTATACAGTTTCTTTAAAGTTCCCTTTAGATCCTTTGGTTTTTCCATAGCCCGGGCAGCACCCAAAGGCCCGTGGCCCCTTCCTCTGTTTCTGTTTTCCGAAACCGGTCTTAATACCTTATTATCACCCATTAGCTGACCTCCAATTCTTTTTCTGATAATTGTGATTTCGCAATCTCCATATATACTTCGCAACTTTTCAGAAGATCATAATGTGTACCCATACCAACTATCTTACCATTATCCAACACAACTATTTTATCAGCATCCTTTATGGTACCAATTCTTTGTCCTACAATCATAATAGTGGTTTCATTTATTTTATCCTTAAGGGCCTTCCTAAGTGCAGTATCCGTCCTATAATCAAGGGCAGAAAAAGAATCATCGAATATTAATATTTCAGGTTCTCTGTTTATGGCCCTTGCAATGGAGATTCTTTGTTTTTGTCCTCCGGAGTAATTGGCTCCTCCTTGTGAAACCGGAGAATCTATACCTTTTTCATCAGCCTCTATGAATTCTTTAGCCATGGCTATTTCAGCTGCTTTCCATATTGATTCAACGACTTCTTCATCCCTTCTATCAGACCCGTTATCACCATATGAAATATTTTTCTTTATATCACCGGTAAAAATTACGGCATTTTGGGATACATAACCGATCTTTTTATATAAATCTTTTAATCTATATTCTTTGATATTATACCCGTCAACCAATATTTCTCCCTTTGTTACATCGTAAAACCTTGGGACTAGGTTTATAAGAGTGCTTTTGCCGCTTCCCGTAGAACCTATAAATGCAATTGTTTCTCCTCTATCAACTTTGAAGCTGATATTTTCAAGGACATACTCCTTTGCTCCGGGATAACCAAAGCAAACATTTCTAAACTCAACTGTTCCTTTATTACCCTTTTCTAAATCCGTTAAATTCCCATCAATAATTCTAGGCTCGGTGTCTAAGACCTCGTTGATTCTGTTTATACTTACAAATGTCCTCGGCAATTGAATCAGTATCATACCCAGCATCATAAATGCCATAACCACCTGCATTGCATAAGAGGTAAAAACTATCATATCGCTAAAGAGTGTTAATCTTCCGTATCCAATTTCGTTGTTAATTAATATGGCCCCAATCCAATATATTGACAATGTTAACAGGTTAAGTATCATTCCCATAGATGGAAAAATTAATCCCATTACTCTTTGAGCAAATAACTGAGTATTTGTAAGATCACTATTAACCTTTTCAAATTTTATTTGATTATACTTCTCTGCGTTAAAGGCCCTTATTACTTTTAGACCATTTAGATGTTCCCTCATGACCCTGTTGACATCATCTGTATATTTTTGAATCAGCTTAAACCTGGGCACAACCAATTTAAATATTAAAAATATTAGCATAAGCATTGTAATAACCGATATGGCGGTGGCCGTTGTCCATTGCCAACTGGCATTGGAAATTTTTAACATGGCCCATACTGCAAGTATGGGAGCCTTGACTGCTAACTGCAAACCAAAGGCGATTAGTATTTGTACCTGGGTAATGTCGTTTGTAGTTCTTGTTATCAAACTAGGTGTTGAAAAATTATTCATTTCTTCTTCGCTAAAATCATTAACCCTATCAAACAGCTTGCCCCTTAAAGTTTTAGCAAAGCCTGCAGCTACCACTGCCGCAAAATAACCCACTATAAGGGTAGACAGCAAACTGCCAAAGGCACATAAAAGCATATACATTCCGTCGCTTATAACATCATAAACCTCACTGCCCGGAGTTTGTATTGTTTTTGTAATTTCGGCCATATAACTTGGCAGCTTTAAATCAAGCCACACTTGTACAATAATAAATACCAAGGAAATAGCTATGTATGCTCTTTCTCTCTTACCTAAAAATTTAAATATTTTCAATGCTAACCTCTCAATCCAATGCTTCAGACAGTTTATCCAATAGTCTGCCCAACTCATTAATTTCATTTTCTGTCAATGTTTTTTCTATTTTTCTCTCGATATTCTCAAACTGCAAGATTTTCTCCTTATGCAAATCCAGCGCCTTATCAGTTAATCTAATGCGCTTCAGTCTTGCATCATAGTCTACGGCTTCTTTAGTTATAAAGCCTTTACCCTCCAGTTTTTTTAAAGTGGCGGATACGGATGATGCCCTAAGGGAAAAAACCTCTTCAATATCCTTTTGGAATATGTCCTTATCCATATTACCCGCCAGATACTTGACCATTCTTACTCCGGTTATCCCAATCCTATTATGAAAATCTTCATTCATGCTTCCGCAGCCAACTTGTCTTCTCAACAAATGAGATATCTTAATTATTTCCGCAATTATATTCCTTTTCATAAGCCCTCTTTTTAATTAGATATGTAATAGTTACATATCTAATTATATTCATAATTTTTATTTTGTCAAGAAAAAAACTCCTTAAAGGAGTTTAATGCTATCAATACCCGTTGCCATAATTAATTTTCTCAAATAAAAGTTGTACATAAACGGGCATTTTAGGTTTTTCATTATAAGCCACATTCTGAGTTTAATCGTTCTCTTTTTGTATTCTCTTAATATTCTTCCCCCGTTATTTATACTTTTACTCAAAGCTATTGCGCTGTTAAAAGCAGAGCTTATCCCCTCCAGCGAACTGGGACTTATGAAACCCGCAGCCTCACCTATCAAAAATATATTATCACCCCCCAATTCAAAGCTTCTTGTTGTTTTGGGTCTTAAAACAACGCAGGATTCCGTTTTTACGGCATCCTTTAAATTAATATCAAAGGCTTTCAGTTTTTCCTTTTGCCTTTCAAACCTTTCCCTGGAGTTTGCCTTGGGAAATGCTCCTCCGTAAATTAAATAACCATCCTTGCTAATAGTCCATGCGCAACAATCCGTAGTTTCCCTGTCAAATATACATGAATAAAAGGGTGTTGAATCCGTTTCATCTTCCAAAAACCACTGTTGAACAGCTGTATAAGCCCTGGTTTTTATAGGTTTAAAGCATTTTCTTCTGACTATGGAGTTTGCCCCGTCAGCTCCAACTATAATGCCTCCGTCAGCTTCTATTATCCCATCAACCGTTTTGATATAAACGGTTTTATTTTGTATATCCACGCAACGACCTTTTACTACTTTAACATTTTCAGCTACCATATTAAGAAGCCATTCATCGAACTTGTTTCTGTCAATGTTGATATACATCCTTTGATACCATCTTTGCTTTTTGGTCTCCAAATCCATAGTCCTTACAGAAAATATTTGTGGATCCACAATTATCTCTTTAGGTAATGTTATATTTAGCCTTGCCAAAACCCTTTGAGCATCCGGAGCCAATAATCCCCCGCAAGGCTTGCCATTGTTATAGTCCACCAGTAAAATTTTCAAATCCTTATTTAAAAGTCTGGCTAAGGTAGCCCCACTTGGGCCACCACCAATTATGACAACATCATAGTATTCCATAAACTAAAATTCTCTTTCGTATTGATTTAATAGGTAATCGTATAAGGTTTCTGTACCAAAGCTAATGGCATCTATAGGAACCCTTTCATTTGCATTGTGGGAAAGTGTGGCAAAACTATAGTCCTTAGGGAATCGCACGGGTGTATATCCATAGGATTGAACTCCTAACTTCTGCAAAAACCTGCCATCGGTAACCGCCGCCAAAACAAAGGGAATCGGAATGGCATCTTCGTCGTGCTTTTTAATGGTTTTTGCTAAGCCTTCATAAAGCTTCATATCCGGCTGATTTCCGCCTTCATCGTACATTTTTATTTCAATTTCAAAATCATCTCCGATTATTCTTTTGATATCTTCAATCGCTTCTTCTATTGTGCATTCGGGAACGATTCGCATATCTGCTTCAAACCAAACCGAACTTGGTACAACATTTATAGCCGTTCCGCCTCCCAGTATTGTAATATTGATACTGTTATGTAAAAGAGGATAAAAAAGCTCCCCGGCTTTCCCTAGCTTTTTGAGAATAAAGTCCGTCCTGGACGGAATCAATAATTGTTTTAAAATCATACCCTTTATTCCACCTATACCCTTCGCCAAACCATTTATCATAAGCTCTACCGGTTTAGTAACCCTTACCGGCATGGATTTTGTTGATAAAAGATTAATCGCCTTTGAAAGCTTTTCCACAGCAGAATCATTAACCTTCATGGAAGCATGTCCTGCTTCACCCCTTGCTGTTATTCGCATGCGTGTCACTTGCTTTTCAGCTATCTGAATGGGATAAAACTTTTTGTCAAGCATGTATAAAGAAAAGCCCCCTATTTCTCCAAAAGCATATTTTATGTCTTCAAATATCTCCGGTCTTTCTTCTATAAGAGCTTTCATACCATAATCCCCCGAGGCTTCCTCGTCGGAAACTGCCAGATAATAAATATCATAGGGTAGTTTTATTCCTTCTTTAATAATCTTAAAGATTGCCCCTAGAAATATTGCATGTTCTCCTTTCATATCAATTGCGCCTCTGCCCCACAAATAGCCATCCTTTATGACCCCACCGAAGGGGTCTTCTTCCCATTCCTGACCCTCTGTAGAAACAACATCTAAATGTCCGTATAAAAGTAAGGGAGGTATTACTCCATTCCCTTCCCCTTTTATCTTTACTAAAAGATTAGGCCTTCCCTCTGAGCCTTCTCTTCTGCTGTAAATTAATTCATTTTCAACATTAAGATTATCAAATAATGCTTTTATGAATAAAGTACATGGCTCTTCCTTTGTATCCTTAATTTCTTTTTCCGAGACATTTGTAGTATTAAACTGAATAAGCTTTTGGGCAATCAGCACGGGATCTTCATAATATTTATCTAATTCCATTATATCTCCTTTAGTCTTCTATCCCAATTCTAGAATCAACCCCGGCATTAAAATAGTGTTTTATTTCTTTCATTTCCGTAACCAAATCCGCATAATCCACTATCTCTTCAGGTGCATATCTGCCGGTTAGAATTAACTCTGTTTTTTCCGGCTTTAATTTTAATACCTCCAGCACATCTTTTACATCGAGAATCTTAAAAAACATTGCCATATTGAGTTCATCACAAACCACAACATCATATTCATCGGACAACAATACTTCTTTTATTCTTTCAAGACCCTTTTTGCCGTTTTCTATATCCTTTGCCGATGGTGCTCCGTTTACAAAATTAACATCACCGAATTGTTCCATTTTAAGATTAGGTAAAAACTCCATAGCCTTTAATTCACTGTAGGACTGACCCTTCATAAACTGTCCGAAGAACACCTTGTTACCCGCACATATTGTTCTTAATGTCAGTCCCAAGGCAGCTGTTGTTTTACCCTTACCGTTACCGGTATAAACCTGAATGTAACCTTTATTTAGCATAATATACCTCCTATTTTTTTGCAGTTATTATTCTTTCTGCTATCTTTAATCCATCACATGCAGCAGATGTAATCCCGCCGGCATAGCCGGCTCCCTCTCCGCATGGAAAAACTCCCAAAATATTGCTTTCATAGTTCTTGTCCCTTATGATTCTAACGGGTGAAGAACTTCTGGTTTCAACGGCTTTTAATATTGCATCCTTATTATCAAAACCCTTTATCTTTTTCCCAAACTTTGGAATCGCTTCCTTAATGGCTTCCCTTGCAAAATCCGGTAAGCATTGGTTTACTTTAATTCCCTCCCCCATATCATGTAGGAATTCTATATATTTTGACTTTGGCGGTGTATAGTTACCTCCCCCGTTAATGAAGGCAATTCTTTCGTACCTTCTTTGAAAATCAATTCCCGCAAGCACATCATCAGAGCCAAAATCCGAGCACCTTACATCACAGAGTATTCCACTGTTTGCAATACCGCTATCTCGTTTTCTTAAGCTCATTCCGTTAACGGATAACTCTCCTTTGGCGGTGCTGGTGGCAATTACCTCCCCACCCGGGCACATGCAAAAGGAATAAACTCCTCTTCCGTTCTTTGCTCTATATGAAAGCTTGTATTCAGCAGGGGGAAGTCCCGTATTATTACCATACTGAGCCTTGTCTATCAGCTCCTGAGGATGCTCTATCCTTACCCCTATGGAAAAGGGCTTTTGTTCCATTGATACTCCTGCTTCTTTTAGCATCTTAAATGTATCCCTGGCACTATGGCCTATGGCCAGTACTAATACCTTCGTATAGATTATTTCATCATTTGATGTCATAACGGATAATATAGAATTATTTATGCAGTTAATTCTTTCCAACTTGGTTTCAAATTTAAATTCTCCCCCCAGTTCAATTATTTCATTTCTGATGTTTCTAACAACTAATCTAAGTATATCGGTTCCTATATGAGGCTTTTGCTTGTACAAAATATCTGCCGGCGCCCCGGCGGAAGTCAAGCTTTCTAAAACATATCTTATCCTTGGATCACTTATACCGGTTGTAAGCTTTCCGTCTGAAAAGGTTCCGGCTCCGCCTTCCCCAAATAAAACATTGGATTCCTCATCCAATATACCGTTATTCCAAAAGTCGTTTACATCCTTCACCCTTTTGTTGATCCTGCTCCCCCTTTCTAAAATAATAGGTTTTAGACCATATCTGGCCATTTCCAAAGCAGAAAACATACCACATGGACCAAAACCCACTACAACAGGCCTGCAGTCCAAATATTTGTCTCCCTTTATCAGCTTCTCCCTATCAAGCTTTGGAGCAATATCAAATTTTATTTTGGGATTTTTATTCAGCTTAATATCCAAATCAAAATCTACGGTGTATACTTTTTTTATGTTCTTTTTATCCCTGGCATCAATGGATTCCTTCACAACATAATAATCAAAATCCGATATTACGCCGCTTTTTAAATCCAGCTTTTTTTCTATCTTTTTGGGTATAACCTCCCAGGGTTCATCTATATTTAATTTTATTTCATGAATCCTATATCTCATAACTGTTTCGCCATACTCTCTCCGGCCTTGGCTCCGGTAAACCATGCATTATCCAAATTATATCCTCCGCAGGGTCCGTCATAATCTATAAGCTCCCCGGATAAATATAGCCCCGGGCATACCTTAGACTCCATAGTGTCCATATTTATATCATTGATATCCACTCCACCCGCCGTGCACTGCGCCGATTTCCATCCCTTTATTTTTTTGGGAATAATGGGATATTCGTGTACCAGTCCTTCGATTCTTCTGACATCCGTTTCCTTTAAGGATCTTAAAAAATCATCTCCCCTAATACCTGCCATATCGATTATGCTCTTAGCCATCGGTGCTTTTACAATACTTCTTAATATATTTGCGTTTTTCTCCCGGGAATTTTCATTTATGCTCTGTTCCACCTTATTGTTTATGAATTCATATATATCAACATTAGGTGCAAAATCAAAATACATTCTATAGGCATCTAAGCTTTTGTTTTCATCAAACTTCATAAACCTGGTGGCATTAAATGTGCATATCCCTGAAATCCCATATTCGGTGAATTGTATCTCTCCCGTCTCAGAAAAAATAATCTCTTTATTTTTAACCAAAGTCAATATACCCCTTGCTCTGATACCTTTGATTCCCGTAAAATCTCCTTCACATTCTATAGGCACCAATACGGGGGCAAGTCTTGTGACCCTATGCCCTAATTTTCTTGCCATTCCATAGCCGTCCCCGGTTGTGCCAAAGATAGGTGCAGCCTTTCCTCCGCAAGCCAGGAGAACTCTTCTAGTTATAAGCTCACCATCGTCTAACTTTATCCTAAAGGCATCCTTTTCCCCATGTATTTCTCTTGCCGCATTCCCTTTTATAATCTCTATGTTTAATCCATATATTTTCTCTACAAGTATGGAAACCACATCTCCGCTATCAAATGAATTTGGATATATTCTCCCCTCTTCTTCTTTTGGGAGCAACGAAAGGTAATTAAAAAACTTCATGTTTTCCAAATAGTTTACTGCGTTAACATTGGTTATATTGCATCTGCCATTTCCGGTTGCTTTTAGTTTTTTGCCCAAAACAGTATTTTTTTCAATTACAACAATGGACAAATCACTATTTGTCCTGTTTGCCTTAATTGCAGCTGCCATACCGGATGCACCACCACCCACTATACATATATCATATATTTTATCCATGTTAATTCTCCACTCCAAAGTTAAGGATATCATAAAGGTTTTAACCCGTCAATTAAACAAATAGCCGGTGGGATTTACCCACCGGCATTGTTATTTATATACCCGCATCCTTTTTAAGGATCTCTGCCATATCTGTATCTTCCCATTTAACATTCAAATCTGTTCTTCCGAAATGTCCGTATGCTGCCAATTGTCTATATATAGGTCTTCTCAAATCCAACTTACTTATTATAGCTGCAGGTCTCATGTCAAAATGTGTCCTTACAAGCTCAACTATTTTTTCATCCTCTATCTTACCTGTACCATATGAATTCACATAAACTGATACCGGTTGAGCAACTCCGATGGCATATGCAAGCTCTATCTCACATTTTGTAGCTATGCCGGAAGCAACAATATTCTTAGCTATATACCTGGCCATATAAGCAGCACTTCTATCAACCTTTGTTGGGTCCTTACCGGAAAAAGCTCCGCCTCCATGGCTGGCATATCCGCCATAGGTATCTACTATGATCTTCCTGCCTGTAAGGCCTGAATCCCCCTTTGGACCGCCTATTACAAATCTCCCGGTGGGATTAACATAAATCTTTGTATTATCATCTAAAAGCTCTGCAGGTATTATAGGTTTAATAACCTTTTCGATTACACCCTCGCGTATTTCTTCTTGGGTGACATCAGGATTATGTTGTGTGGATATAACCACGGTATCCACCCTAACCACTTTATCATCGTCATATTCAACAGTGACCTGGCTTTTGCCATCCGGCCTTAAAAAAGTCAATTCATTGCTTTTTCTAACATCGGCCAGTCTTTTGCACAGCTTGTGTGCTAAAGTAATTGGCATAGGCATAAGTTCCGGTGTTTCATCACAAGCAAAACCAAACATCATACCCTGGTCTCCTGCTCCTATTTTTTCTATATTGTCTCCGTTAGTTAATACTCCCTCTTTGTACTCTAAGGCATTATCAACTCCCATGGCTATATCGCCTGATTGATCTTCAATACATGTTAAAACAGCACAAGTGTTTCCGTCAAAGCATACTTCACTGCTGTTATACCCTATGTCAGTAACCACTTTTCTTACAATGCCTTCAATATCAGCAGTACATGTGGTCCTAACCTCTCCCATAACCATAACATAACCTGTTTTGGTTGTTGTTTCACAAGCAACTCTTCCATTGGGATCTTGCTCAAATATTGCGTCTAGCACAGCATCCGATACTTGATCACATACTTTATCAGGATGTCCTTCTGTAACTGATTCTGATGTAAATAATTTTTTCATTTTTTCCTCCTAATAAACAAATTAAAAAACCTCCATAAAGAAGAGGTCGTTATATCTCTTCCTTATCTTTCAGCATAGCTGTAGGATTTAGCACCTTCTCCTTTGATAAATCAAAATCGGGTTGCCGGGTTTCACAGGGCCTATTCCCTCCACCTCTCATAATAAGGTTTTTTCAGTTTTCATATACAACTATTATATTCAAAATACAGATATTGTCAAGACATATATTGTAACCTATGGTATAATTATCTATATATTCGGAGGTGAATATGAAAAAGTTCAAAGTAATAAACGGAGGTCTGTCCGAAGAAAAAAATATTTTTTCAAATATGAAGGTTTCATCTTGTAAAGCTACAAACACCCGGCTTATGGGGGTTGTTGCATTGCATATAATATGGGATAACCAGGGGAATGAATTTCATCAGTTATTCCATTTGGACTATTCGGAATACGGTATCGATGGCTATTACGACTCATATAACTCCGATGATATCAGGGGCGAATGGCTGCACATGTCATCCGGCTTGGGGGGAAATGAAATATCAGTGGAAATCGAAGACTGCTTGGGATTAATATATCAATCCCTTGATATCAATTTATTACACAGAAAAAACCATGACAGCGAACTAATAGAATTTCAGCATTCTTGTGAAAAAATATATAACAACATGCTTGTCGCTATTGGTAAAGCACCTTCAAAGGCGCCGGTTTTTATGGCAAAGGTGTGTAAATCCATGGAAAACTCATATGAAAGCATCAACTACTTTATTATGAGAATATATGATCACGATTATTTTGCCTGTAAGCACCTCTCCGGTTTAAACGAAGATTATTTAGATAATCTTTTTTATACTTGCGATATGACCGGTTCTCTTATAAGGAATAAGATTGACAAGATAAATGATAGCGATTATAGATGTAATGCTTTGATACTAAGCGACGGAGGTTATTATTACATTGATCTATCCCTATCCTTGGATCAATCAAACAGGATAATAAAATACGGATTAAATCATCGCCAGAAAATAAGTGACGTGGAAGCAGCATTCTATACCAAGCAAAGGGAATACATCACCTTGTTTAGGATAAAAAGTCCCATGGATGAATTTGACTTGAGCAAATGTAAACTCGTTATATCTTTGGATTATAAAGTTAAGGAAAACGGATTGCTGCATGTAACATATAACGAAAACAATAACCATGTAATGCATAAAAATTATTTTATGAACGGTGATGTTTACGGTACCTATTTTATTACCAAATCCATGCAGCTTTTATTGATGAGCCATAAAATAATTAATATTTCAAAAATGGAAAATGATGTTTTGACATCGCCTTTAAAAAATGATGTGGAATTGGTGGATCGCTATCAATTTGAAAATCAGGTTTTGGAAAGTTTCATGAATTATTATGACCCGGATTTTGAAAACTTCATTTACAACCCGGATACGGAAATGTAATATTTAATAAAAATAAATGGGGATATTATTTATGTTAACCCATGTTCGATTTTTTTGGCTAAGTTTTCAACATCATTTAAACCCTTATAATTAAGGCAACACGATATTTTTCCACAGGAAAACAGCAAATTGTATACAATTTAATCAACATCCCCATGTGGAAAACTCTTCTCGCTGTATCCATTGTAATCACTGCGTTGTAGACTAATCTATCTTTTGTCAATAGTAGTTTTCCACAGATTTTTTTTGAACTTATTAATTTTTTTGTTCGATTAATATTTATTTCACAGGAGGAGCATATGTGCACAGAAAAGCTATATCAAACCAATGTATATTTAAAGAATACGAATTGCAAAATAAGCAATATATTTAACTCGGAAGAGGCAATACATATACTGCTGGACAGGACCATTTTTTTCCCCACAGGCGGCGGACAAAGCTGTGATGTGGGAACGATTGACCGTTATACTGTAGTTGATGTCTTTGAAGACGAAAACAAAGATATTCATCATGTTCTAAAGGAAAAGGCGTGCTCTCTTAACCCAGGTGACGAGGTTAATATAGAAATTGATTGGAACCACAGATTTGACAATATGCAAAGACATTTGGGCGAACACATATTATCAGGAGTTTTTCACCATCTATATGGGGGAATAAACAGAGGCTTTCACATGGGAACGGATTATATGACAATAGACATCAGCTTGGAAAAAAGTTCCGATTACAAGGAAATTTCTTGGGAAATGTGTCAAAAGGCCGAGCTTATGACAAATGAGATAATATGGAAAAACGAGCCGGTTAAAACCTATTCCTTTAATACCAAAGATGAAGCCAAAAACTTCCCGGTAAGAAAGGAACTGGAGCTGGAAAATGATATTAGAATAGTTTGTGTGGGATCCGAAAACAATCCTTCAGACAGTGTCGCTTGCTGTGGCACCCACCCTGACACTACAGGGCAAGTGGGACTTTTAAAGATATACAAGGTTGAGATTAACAAGGGCATGTTTCGTATCTATTTTGAAGCAGGTAAAAGAGCCCTTTTAAACTATCAAAGCTGCTACGATATTTTAAATCAGCTTTCTAATCGATATTCAGCGGGAGCAAATGATTTGATTGAAAAAATAAATGCCAGGGAAGAAAAGAATAAAGCTATAAGGGACAGGGCGTACAAATTGGCAAAACATTTGGCCATAGAGGAAGAGAATAAAATAAGGGGAGATATATCTTCAAAACCCACAGCATATAAATACAGTATTTTTTCCATTGATGAGCTATTATCCATAGGGAGGAATCTCACCGAAGCTCTAACATCCCTTTTATTCCTGGTGCACACACCTTCAAACACTGTTTTGTTATTCTCAAGCGGCAATATTGATTGTGGCAAATTGGTAAAAGAAAATGCCGATATATACGGTGGCAAGGGCGGCGGCCGAAGGGAATCCGCCAGGGCAATTTTCCCCAAGGAAGAATATATCGATGTATTTATAGATTTATTGGAAAAGCATTTAAGGTAAATATTAAAGGCATATGACGCAGCATATGCCTTTATTTATTAATTAAGGTGTAGTAACAATTCCCGTAAACAGTATCTGCTTGCTATTATCCATATCTCCATACAGAATGAATATAAAGGGCTTGTTGCAATCCATTAGGAAGTTCTCATTTTCAGCGGGCTCTATGGCAGTTTCCATCATCTCAACTATTGTTGCCGCTGCCGCCGTAGTTCCTTCTTCGTTTACCTCTATCATAGCTTTTTGGTATGCATCGGATATAAATAAGTCATTATCAGCATATACCAAGCTACCTATATACCCGTCAAGCAAAGGAACTCCCATGGCCTCCATAACATCCATTAAATTCATAACACCGCTTTCTATTTTAAATTTAGGTAAGTATGTCTTTCCGCTAAGTCTCTTTGCTTCCCTGTTTATTCTGTTAAAATAATCCAAATCCAAACTCATGAATAACTCATAGGCACTGGCAGTTTTGGGAAGTATTATCATCATCCCCGCATTATTTGTATATGGAAAATCCACCATTTGTAATGTCTCATCTTCATAGTAATCCTGAACAAAATAGCTTTGTTCACCATCCATTACCATAAATTCCGTTTCTGATTCTTCTCCTTCGCCATAAAAAAGTCTGCTCTCATTCATATCCTTGTCAAATTCTTTTTCCCATGTACTCTTAAAATATATGGTGTTTGCCAAGGCCGCTACTGTTTTAGGATCAAATTCATCTACAATATCTTCAATATTGCCATCCGTATTATCATATACCCATTCATTAACCCTATCCTTAGCTTCATCACTTTCGAAATCCACCAACATAGTGGCCCCTTTATAGTAGTTATGGAAAACATCTACAAAGTCTTCCTTTGCTTCATATTTTTTATTCAAAAACAAGGCATTTGCAATATATATTGAGTCAATGAATTCAATATTATTCTCCCTGCAATACTCTCTGTAATCTTCATTGTTCAGCTTATATAGAAGTCCTGCTGCAAAGTCATTAATCTGTTCCATATTACTACCTTTAAATTTCAGGGATTCCAAATGCTTGTGGAGGGCAGCTTCATTTGTGGCATTACCAAGGGCCGTAAGGGGTATCCATAGGGAGAACGGAGAGGTTACAAAATTCTCTGATTCATGTTCCTTTAAAAGCTCCTTTGCCATCTCAATACTGTATTCATTTAGGGAATCAATATTATCTTGGGACAAACTATCCGAATCAAATTCAACATTGATTTCATTTGCCTTTACAATATTAAGTGTATCGTTATTGTTCCCGCATCCAACAATTAGTGGGACCATAATTATCAATAACACTGCAATTATTTTTTTCTTCATCACATAAACCTCCAAAACAGTACACAAAAACAGAAGCTTTATGCTTCTGTTTGTTAATTTTATTCACTTATATCATATGCCTTCAAATCAGGACTTATTATAAGCTTCGCTTCAGTAGCCGCTATGACTTCTTCTAATGTATAATCAGGATGAACTTCAGTTAGCAATAAGCCTTTATCGGTAACCTTAATAACGCACATTTCCGTCACAATTAAGTCTACCACTCCCACCGCAGTAAGGGGAAGTGTACATTCTTTCAATATCTTTGGTTTTGCATCTCCGGTTTTTTTATTGACCTGTTGATGAAGCATCGCAATAATAACTTCCTTTGCTCCCACCACAAGATCCATGGCTCCGCCCATTCCCGCATACATCTTGCCCGGAATGATCCAGTTTGCCAAATTTCCTTTTTCATCTACCTGCATAGCCCCTAGCACTGTGGCATCCACATGACCACCCCTTATTATTCCAAAGGAAGTGGCACTGTCAAAATAGTTTACTCTGGCTGCCGCCTTGACATAACCGCCACCGGCATTAATTATATCCACATCTTCTTCGCCTCTTGCACATGCCCCCTCAAGGCCTGTGAATCCGTTTTCCGATTGGAGCGTTATGTGTACATCCTTTGGCAAATAACTGCTAACCATTGTAGGTAAACCTATGCCCAGATTAGCAACATAACCATCTTTAAATTCCTTCGCACATCTTTTTGCGATTCTTGTTTTTAAATCTGCCATGGTTTTTCTCCTTCCACTATAGTATCCACCAACACCCCCGAATGTTGGAATACATCGGGATCCAGTTCTCCGACTTTTACCAATCTCTCGGTGGCAATTATATTATGATCAGCTGCGCCTATCATTAAGTAATTAAAGTTTTTGGTTGTTTTGCTGCATAAAAGATTCCCAAACTCATCACAAACCGAAGCTCTGCATAAAGAATAATCTGCTCTTAGGGGTTTTTCCAACACATACATCTTGCCGTCTACCTCTATTTGCATTTTCCCCTCGGCCGCTACAGTACCCAACCCTGTGGGTGTTAGAAATCCGCCTAATCCAAAATTTCCTGCCCTTATCTTCTCAACCAATGAGCCTTGGGGAATCAAAGTACATTTCATAGTGCCTTCAATTACACCTTTACCTACTAAAGGAGTTAAGCCCACATGGGAAGCAATTAAGTGATCAATTACTCCTGCTTCCAGAAGCTTTCCCGTGCCCCTGGCGGTATCATAATCGTTATACCATCCTTTTGGTAGGCCTCCGTCATTGCATATAACCGTAAGATGTTTAACACCTTTTTCGATTATGGCATCGATTAAAATCTCGGGAGTGCCCGTTGCCATAAAGCCTCCAATCATCACTGACATACCATCTTCAAGACCTGCAATAGCTTCCTGAGCAGTCTTTATTTTACTTGCCATATTAAATCACCTTTCCCTTTTAAATCAATTCCTAATAAATGTTTTACTAATCGATAAAAGGCAATATTTCGTCCCACCATAAATATTGGCATTAATCAACCTTTTATTATGTCATATATACCCACTCTTCTGAATATTAAATGTATATTCTTTCTAAATGTATAATATTCTTAAGTATAGCATTTATAGCTAGTCACTGCAATAAAACCCAACTATTTAGAATATTTATACTAAATACAAAATACTTTCTACAATTTATGCCCTAAATATGAAAAATATGCATAAAAAAAGAGGCGATTAATCGCCTCTTTAACATTAATACTATTCAGTAACATCGTAAGCTTTTAGATTAGGGCTTACTATTAGACGAGCAGCTGTTGCCGCAATAACATCATCAACAGTATAATCAGGATGTACTTCAGTAAGCAGCAATCCTTCCTCAGTAACTTCAATTACACACATCTCGGTAATGATTAAATCCACTACTCCAACTGCAGTAAGGGGAAGTGTGCATTCCTTTAAAATTTTAGGACTTGATTCACCGGTCTTTTTGTTGAATTGTGTATGCAGCATAGCAATGATTACTTCCTTTGCTCCTACCACAAGGTCCATGGCACCACCCATTCCCGCATACATCTTGCCGGGAATAATCCAGTTTGCCAAGTTACCCTTTTCATCAACCTGCATAGCACCTAGTACTGTTGCATCCACATGACCACCCCTTATTATTCCAAAGGATGTAGCACTGTCAAAATAGTTTACCCTTGGGGATGCTTTTACATATGCACCACCGGCATTTATTATTTCAACGTTTTCGTCTCCTCTATCAACAACTCCCTCTAATCCTGTAAAACCATTCTCAGATTGAATAGTGATATGAACACCTTCAGGTAAATAACCACCAACCAAAGTAGGAAGACCTATTCCTAGGTTAGCAACATATCCATCTTTAAACTCTTTTGCGCATCTCTTTGCGATTCTAGCTTTTAAATCTGCCATTGCTTTTCTCCTTCCACTATTGTGTCAACTAAAACGCCTGAATGTTGGAATACATCGGGATCCAGTTCTCCTTCTTTAACCAATCTTTCAGTAGCAATGATATTATGATCAGCTGCTCCTGCCATTAGGTAGTTAAAGTTTTTAGTCGCTTTATTACATAAGAAGTTACCAAACTCATCACAAACTGAAGCTCTACAGAAAGAATAGTCTGCTCTTAATGGTTTTTCCAGTAAATACATTTTGCCATCTACTTCGATTTGCATCTTTCCTTCAGCTGCTAAAGTACCGACTCCTGTAGGTGTAAGAACACCCCCAAGTCCAAAATTACCAGCTCTAATTTTTTCAGCCAAAGATCCTTGTGGTACTAAAGTACATTCCAAAGTTCCGGCCACGATACCTTTACCGATTAGTGGATTTACGCCTACATGAGATGCGATTATGTGATCCACAACTCCTGCGTCCAGTAATTTACCTATACCACGCGGTGTGTCATATTCATTGTACCAACCTCTAGGTAGTCCACCATCATTACCTATTACAGTAAGGTGTTTAACACCTTTTTCTAATATTGCATCCATAAGGATTTCAGGAGAACCTGTTCCTAAAAATCCGGATACCATGATCGTCATACCATCTTGAAGGCCGGCGATTGCTTCTTGAGCAGTCTTCAGTTTAATAGTCATATTAAATGTTACCCTTCCTTTTCTATATTTTGATGAGAAACTATATTCTGCCTCTCTTTACGATCTCAGTAATTATGTAAGAACATACATGTTCTGCATAAGTATGAGGTCCAAATCCAGCATCATAACCTAGTTCCTGAGCTAATTCGTGAGAAATACGAGGACCTCCGCAAAGAAGCAGCATCTTATCTCTTAAACCTTCAGCTTCCATTAGCTCAACCATTTCAGTTAGATTTTGAATATGTATATCTTTTTGAGTTACAGTTTGTGATACCAATATGGCATCAGCATTAATTTCCTTAGCTTTTGCAATAAGCTCTTCATTAGGAACCTGTGAACCCATATTTAATGCTACAACATTTTTGAATCTTTCAAGACCAAAGTGTCCATGGAATCCCTTCATGTTAATAATAGCATCGATACCTACAGTATGCGCATCAAATCCGGTGGTAGCACCTACTATAACAACATCTCTTTTGATATTGTCTTCAATGTACTGACCGCATTCTTCTCTCTCCATTACATCGGTTTCAACCTTTGCAACGTGTATATTTGAATAATCAACAGTGTGCTGACATTTTCCGTATACTACGAAGAAAGTATATCCGCCGCCCATATCGTGGGAATAAACAACACTTGGTTCTTCACATCCCATTTTCTTTACTAATTGACGTGCAGCTTCATCAGCTTCTACACCATATGGTACAGGTAAAGTAAAAGCCATTTCCATCTGTCCATCATTCATTGTATCACCGTAAGGTTTAACCTTTGTTAAATCTACAGTTGTATTAGCAGTTTCACATTTAGCCATTATTTTGCACCTCCTAACATTAATGAAATGAACGGATTGAAGTAGTATTCATCCTTAAGGCATACACCTTCAAGACCTTTACCACCTTCATATGGTCTCTTAACTCCGGCAAATTTACCTTTTTCGATAGTTGAGAATAATCCCTCTTCTTCGATATCTGCAAGAAGTTTATCCGCTTCTTCAAGTACAAACTGAGCTCTCTTTTGAATAATACCGTCTTCTTTGAAAGTTACTTCGCTTCCAATGTCTCTGGCATTATTAAAGATATATTTTGCATTTTCAATAGATAAATATCTATCATGCATATGTGGTGTATGTATAGCTTCTGTAAGCATACCTAATAATTGTAATGATTGTCCTGACCATACTGCTATCAAATTAAACAATGCATCCTGTACATGACCTTTAAAGATATTACCTGTCATATACTTAGTAGGTGGCATATATTTAAGTGATGCGTTAGGGAAAATTTCTCTGGCCATAATAGCCTGAGCCAATTCATATAGGAAACCGTTTTCAATTGTAGGTTCCATCTCAAATGCGTGACCAAGACCCATCTGCCATTCTTCGATATTAGCAACCACTGCAAACTGCTCATTAATTAGCTGAGAAGCAAGTACAGTGTGTGCTGCTTCATAAGCATCATCAGTTGTTAGATAGTTATCTTCACCTGAGTTAAATATGATTCCGCAGTATCCGATGATTATTCTTGAGAAATATTGGTCTACCAAAGTTCTCTGCATGTTGATATCTCTAAATAGAATTCCATAAAGAGCATCGTTTAACATTACGTCTAATCTTTCAAGTGCACCCATAGCAGCTATTTCTGCCATGCATAAACCGGAAGAATAGTTACATAATCTAATGTATCTGCCTACTTCTTCTCCAACCTCATCCAATGCTTTTCTCATAATTCTGAAATTTTCCTGAGTAGCATATGTTCCGCCAAAACCTTCGGTCGTAGGTCCATAAGGAACATAGTCAAGTAATGACTGTGCAGTAGTTCTGATAACAGCAATAATGTCTGCACCCTGTCTTGCAGCAGCCTGGGCTTGAACTACGTCTTCATAAATGTTACCGGTAGCTACGATTACATAGCAATATGGCTGTCTAGATTCTCCAAGTCTTTCCAAATACTCTTCTCTAGCCTTTGTTTGTCCTCTGATAATCTTCAAAGACTCTAAAACAGCAGGCTTTATAGCAGCTTGTGCTTCTTCCGGACTTGCAGTTTCAAGCTTGGTGATATCCAATTCACCTTTACCCATTTTTTCTGCAATTTCCTGTGCTGTTAAACCGGTTTGTACCATAGCATTACCCATCCAGTAAGCTACTCCTCTTGGAAGACCACCTGCTTCCTTAATCTGATCTACTACCACGTTAGGAAGTGGAGTTTCCACATCGTCTACTCCATCCACGCCTAAAAGTCTAAGTACTGTTCTTTCTGTACTTACAGTAGTGTGTCTGTCGATAAAGTCCTGCATGCTATGGGCAATATTTGCCGCATGTTGACGAGCACTATCGATTACTTTTGGATCAAGATTTAATTTACTCTTCATCTTTTTTCTCCTTACTAATATATTCTTTCGCCCTCTCTATGATTTCGCTATTTATGCCAAGCATTCTAGCAATATTAAGAGCATCTTTAGGCACTTCACCTTGGTTCTCTATAGGGCTTAGCCTATAGTCCATATACTTTTGTATAATATTTATTCTCTCAAGCTTTTTGGCGTAATGTATCTCGCTGTTAAGCTTGTTAAAATCTGCATCTGCCAGGCCCCTTACCTGGAAGTTTTTAACCCTTCTGTTTGAAGTTACCGATTCAAAATGAGTAGTTATAAGGGTTATGTAAGGCTTTTCCAGCAAATAATCAACTACACTTTTTGTAAGGGCCAAGCCTTCTATAGGATTAGTTCCGTTTGCAATTTCATCTATCAGTATCAAAGACCTGTCCTTGCTTCTGTCAAATATTTCTTTTAACTCTTCCATTTCGCTGCCAAAGCTTGATAAGCCTCTAACCACCGATTGGCTGTCTCCGATTAATATCTGTATATAATTTGATAAACCGATTTTTGCCTTTTCGCAAGGAACAAAGAAACCGTATTGGGCCATTATCGGTATCAAACCGCTGAGCTTAAGGGAAATGGTTTTACCCCCCATATTAGCTCCTGTTATACATGTTACTCCTTGATTAAGCTCAAGACTTACCGGACAATATCTACCATTCTTCTTTTTTAAGATATCCTCCACCTGAAGATGTCTGGCATTCTCATAGCAAACCATGTGTTCCTTAACTATTTCCGGTTTTACACAGTTATTCTTAATCGCATATTGAGCTTTACCCATGGAAAAATCCATGTCTCCGATCCTACTGCAATTATCCAGTAAAATATCTTTATACTTTCCTATGGTATGGGACAATCTTTCCCTTACTATAGCTTCTTCCATGTCTATTTCGGTGTTTATGTCCTCTACCTTTTCTTGTATGTCATATACCTCGGGCTGCGTCTTTAACATAAAGGTTACTGACATATAGTCTTCTGCAATCACCTCTAAATCAGGTATGCTTTTTACAATAGCATAATCCTCACTTTTTTTGTTAACACATATATCAAATTTAGGTGTAAGCATTAACCCGAATTCTTCTTTTATCTCATCGCGCTTTCGTTTAGAGACCCTACGAATCTGTTTTTCGTATTCCCTCTTATCTTTCCTCAAATCCCTAAGCTTTTCCGAGAATTCATCATATATATAGAAAGTGTTTAAGCGATCCTTTCTCGGATCAAGCTCATCCAGCAATTCTGTGACATCATGCAAAACGAATTTTTCAGGTATATTTTTACGTAACGAATCTATTATACCATTAATACTTTTCATCTGCAAAAGTAATGACTTGATTTCATAAATCTCAACCACCGATAAAGTACTGTTCACACTTCTTTCTATGGTGTAGGTGTTTTCCTTTATCTCCATTAATATTTCAGATAAAGCATTTATCCTCTGAGCGTTTTCATTAACCAATGAAATCATATTCTCCAAGTCTTCAAAAACTTCTATAAGTTCATCTTCCTCCCCGGGGAAAAAAGGCTTAATATCCTTTAATTTTTTCTTGCCATAGGGAGTATTTAAATTAATTTTAGATTTAACATAATCAAGACCCGTTTCCAATTTAGTTTTTGGATTTGCTAATACTCTAATGCTTTCAGCTTTCATATCAAACCTCTAAATTCTTACATCAATAACCGGAATACCTGTTACAGCCTCTTGCATCGCACTCTTTAAGGCTTCATGCTCAAAAGAATACCCACTAGGGGAATACGGATTTACCGTAATTGCCGCTACCTCAATATTTTTAAGCACCTGCAGATTAAATCCCTTTTTAAGCAATTGGTTATAATCCCTACTTCCTATGAAAATCTTTGTGGGATCCTTTAGTATAAATTTAATATTTTTTAGTTTCTTTGGATGTATATCTGAAATGACACTGTTTGTAAGTGCACCCGGTATAAATACCGCTTCCGTGTCATCATTAATTGCCTCATCAATAAATCTGCTGGCTCCAAGTCCTGTCAATAGATTCAAAACCTTAACATCACCCTGTTTGTCAACAATCATTATCTTTTCATTGCCGCAGTTTTGTTCTATTGTATCTCTTATCAGTCCCTTTTCCAGCTCTTTTAAACCATATAGATTTACTATATGGGCCGTTTCTTCAACAACCTTTTTCATGGTCCTTGATAAAACAGCTCCGGTTGATAATATTATTGCATCGGAAGTTTCGGGGGAGGCTATTGATTTTCTGTCTATTGCTCCATCTATTAGAATAAGCTCACAGCCTAAACCAAACATTTCTTTGCACATTTTTTTTGTATCAGCAACGGCAACCGGTCCTGCTATTTGTACATAACCACTTTCCACAACTCTGCATAAAAGAAGCTCTCCTATGGATGTTGTGTATTTGGACTTATGCGATATTTCAAGTCCTGCTTCTGCCAATTCATAAAGTTGGGTCGGAACAGTTACAATGGTATCTTCATATAGATAAACTCTCGGCTTATCAGTTCCGGTAACTAAATCTGTCGATTCGCCGTCACGACCTGTTGAAGTGATGCCCAAATTGATGCATTCATCATCAGCTTCTTCTATTAAGTAATTAAGCGCGGTGGTTTTACCTGCATTTTTTGACATTCCTACTATCGACAGCGTTTTGTATTTCTGTGATAAGTCGTAAAGTAATCCCATAAACACTTCCTTCCTTTGCTAACTAAAGTCCCAGCAAGACTATTTATGAATATGAGTCTATAGGAAGATTTCTCTTCCTATAGACAAATTTATACTTTATTTTTCCAGTCTTTTCTTGTTTCTTTCATGACGTAACAAGTGCTGAGGTTCCATTGACATTCTTAGACCTTGAGCTAATCCTGCAACTCCTTCATACTTGTATTCTTTCTTACCTTGACAGAAATCACATTTACATTCTAACTTAGGTAGATGTGGCTCTGTATAAGTAGTGATAACGCCTTCATAGTTTCTAAGAATTACCTTATCAGGTGATTGAGAAATTATGTACTGTGGCATTACAGGAGTCTTTCCACCACCACCAGGAGCATCTACTACGAAAGTAGGTACTAAGTAACCTGAAGTATGGCCTCTTAATCCTTCGATGATTTCAATACCTGCTGATACAGGTGTTCTGAAATGCTCAATACCAAGAGATAGGTCACACTGGTAAATGTAGTAAGGTCTTACTCTAATTTTACCTAATGCTTGTACTAATTCTCTCATGATATGAGGACAGTCGTTAATGCCTCTTAATAATACAGATTGGTTACCTAGAGGTATACCTGCATCTGCCAATTTACGGCAAGCTTCTGCAGCTTCAGGAGTTACTTCATCCTTATGGTTAAAGTGAGTATTTAACCAAATTGGGTGGTATTTAGCAAGCATTTTTACTAAATCGTCAGTAATTCTCTGAGGGCAAACTACAGGAGTTCTTGAACCAAGTCTTACGATTTCTACGTGAGGAATCTTTCTTAATTCACTGATTATATATTCTAATTTTTCATCTTCAACAAGTAAGCAGTCTCCGCCGGATAATAGTACATCTCTTACTACAGGAGTATTTCTGATGTATTCTAAACAAGCTTCGATATCATCCATGCTTCTTTCACCGTCTGTTTCACCGGCAAGTCTTCTTCTTGTACAGTGTCTGCAATACATTGAGCATTGGTCTGTAATTAAGAATAGACATCTGTCCGGATATCTGTGAGTAAGTCCCGGAGCCGGAGAATCTTCATCTTCATGAAGGGGATCCAATAAATCTGCTTCTCCTCTGTGCAATTCAGCTAATGTAGGTACAGCCTGCATTCTTACCGGGCATCTTGGATCATCCGGATCCATAAGGGATGCATAATAAGGAGTTATACCAACTCTGAATCCACCGATAACTTTATTAATTTCTTCTTTCTCTTCGTCTGACAAATTGATAACATCTGCAATATCTTCAGCTGTGCTAAGTCTGTTTGCTACCTGCCAATGCCAGTCGTTCCACTGTTCATCAGTGACATCTTTCCATCTAGGAATTTCTTTCCAATTTCTAGCCATAATAGTTCTCCTTTAATTTGGCAAATTTGAATTAATAATATACGTAAATAAAGTAAGCACGCATATTAAATATACATGCTTACTCAGTTACTTAATTATGCATACATTTCTTCGAATAATTTTCTAAGACCTTCGTGTTCTCTTAATTCTTGAATAGTAATGTCAGCATGTCCTTTAGTATATCCGTTACCGATAATCATGTTAACGTCTTTACCAACACCTTCAGCTCCTAATGCAGCCTTTGTGAAGCTTGTAGCCATTGAGAAGAAGTATACAAGACCATCATCTTTAGTAGCTAGGATAGAAGCCATTTCAGTATTTTCAATGTTTACACAGTTGATTACGATGTCGCAAAGTTCGCCATCAGTTAATTCAACGATTTTGTCGTATACTGCAACTGCATCTGTAGCATCTGCTGCAAAGTATTCGTCTGCAAAATCAAGACTCTTAGCTCTTGCTAAAGATCTTTCAGAGTGAGCCATGCATATTACTTTACCAGTAACTCCTGCTCTCTTCTTTGCTTCGTATAAGCACATTAAACCGGATTTTCCGCCGCCACCGATTACTAATACAGTGTCACCAGGTTTTACTAATTTAGCAGTCTGTGCAGGAGCTCCAGCGATATCCAATGCAGAAAGAGCTAGTCCTTCAGCCATATCTTCAGGAAGCTTAGCATAGATTCCGCTCTGGAATAAGATAGCTTGTCCTTTAATGTCAACTTGATCGATGTCAGGTCTTACTTCAAGAATTTCTTCAATTACTAATGGAGTAAGGGATAATGAAACTAATGTAGCAATTTTGTCACCAGGCTTTAAGTCACCAACATAAGCAGGTCCAACTTCTTTAACTGTACCGATTAACATTCCGCCGGAACCAGTCCATGGGTTCTTATGTTTTCCAGCTTTAGCTACGATGCCAAGCATAGTTTCTTTAATCTTTTCGATATCTCCTTCAGCTCTTCTTTCGATTTCTGTAAAAGAAGCTGAGTCGATATTTAAAGTTTTTACGTCGATAAGAACTTCATTGTCATAAATTTCCATAGTGTTATCAATAACATCTGCTGGTTGTGGTAAAACACCCTTTGGTGAAATTACTCTGTGAGTACCATAAGGATTTCCTTTTTTCATAATAATATTCCTCCTAAAAAAAATTAATAAATGTATAAAAGTATGCTACGCATATCTCTCACTGTAACTCATTATAAAACAGAAATTTAACAATGTCTAGGCGACAAACAAGTCTAATACAATTTTTTGATGCAGAGTCTCATCTTTGAACACAATTCGGTTCACAGTCATTTTGCTTGAGTCGCTTTTGGTAATCATATTCCGTATTTTTTCTTCTTCCTGACAAGCTGAGTTTGACTTATTCCAATAGCTGCCGCTGTTTTACGGGTGGAGCCGTATTTTTCACACGCCTGCTTTATAATACTCTTTTCAAAATTATCTACCATATATTCAAGACTCATCTCTTTTTTTGTATAATCTTCATCGCTAATGGCAAGAATTTGATTTTCGTTATCTATGGATTCCGAATTTATTATCATAAGGGCATCCGAAATAGTGATTTTATCTCCATAGGCAGAAATTATTAGCCTTTGTAAAACATTTTCCAATTCCCTTATGTTGCCCGGCCAATCCATTTGGCTAAGATAAGAAACCGCCTCATCATCCATCGTCTTATTAACATGGAATTTCGAATTATATTTATCCAAAAAGTGCTTTATAAGGGCGGGTATATCCTCTTTTCTTTGACTGAGATTAGGGACTCTGATTCTTACCACATTGATCCTGTAATACAGGTCTCTTCTAAACATTCCGCTGTCAATGTCTTCTTCCAAATCCTTATTGGTGGATGATATTATTCTTACATCCACTTTTACCGGCTTATGTCCGCCGGTTCTGAAAAATTCTCCATCCTGAATGACCCTGAGAAGTTTTGCCTGCATCTCCAAAGGCAAAGCCCCGATTTCGTCCAATAGTATTATCCCGTTATCCGCAAGCTCCAAATATCCTTTTTTAGTTTCTATTTTCCTGCCCCTTTGGTCATATTTTTCATATCCGAACAATTCATTTTCAATATTGGAAGGAACAAAGGAAGCACAATTGATTTTAACAAAAGGTTGTAGCTTTCTGTTACTGTTTCGTTGTATGATAGTTGCCACCTTTTCCTTACCCACGCCTGTATCCCCGGTTATCAAAATATTGCAATCATATTTGGCAACCGTCATTACCTCCTGCAGAACCCTCTCCATTGATGTGCTTTTACAAACAAAATCCTCCAGCAGTTTATTCCTATCCATATTTGCCCTGTTATATGAATCATAGGTTTCTTCGTTTGGCAATATTCTAACCGTTTCCAGGTCGTTCATATACGGCATTAATCCATACACTAAATCAAGGTCAAATTCATCATACGCTTCCAAATAACCGTTGGCTGTGATAAACTCAAGCTGCCTTGATATGGCTTCCGTTATATATAGGGCAATATTCAAATTGTTGATTAAACTTGAAAATACCACTGTTCCTCCGTATTTTGTAGCCAGTACATTTACAGTTTCGGCTCCGGCAATGTCTGCACAGTTAACGGAAACATCAAAAAGCGATGTTGTATCAAGAATCTCCATGCATTCCATGGGTTTTAATATATTTACATAATGTAGCTCGGTAAAAACCCTGCTTATTAAGTCTTCTACCCCCTTACCGCTTACCTTCATCTCGGTTTTTTTGTCCAATAGACACACGACCTCAGCGTCTTCCGCCGCAACCCTTCTTATGGCAAAACCAAAAAGTATATTGGTCATTAAGTTGTTACCAACCACCAAAAACTTCTTCTTACCCACTGCCACATTACTTACTTTGTATAGTGTTCCCGATTCATTGAAGGTAAAAAGCAGCAGGTTTACCGGCATTCCCTCAGGCTTCCTTACCAAAGGTACCCCCGGGTATAAGATTGCATGTCCATCGGCGGTGATCTGACAGTATCCTCTGTCTATACTGTCTATATGATATATGTAGATGGGATAAGATGATAATGATGCATTGCAAATAATCGGATCTCCTTTTTTCAAATTCTTCTTGTTGGGATATTCAGAGCCTATCTCGTCCACTTCTCCATATAAAAGACCCCCCGTGTCAGTAACCGGATTATGCAGCTTTCCCCTCTTTATTATTGTATCTATGATTTTGTGTTTGATTAATTTATCATCGTCATGAGATTCCATACATATCTGTTTAAAGCTGGCTTCTTCAATATGTATAACTTTTATCTTAACCCTTATCTCATGGGGCTTTATTTCTCTGCTGTTATCAAGACTCCAAGCCGATGTAGGCAGAACATGCTGGGGCTCTATAACCCTATTAATCCCATAATTTTCCATAACATCCCCCATACGCTTTTGACTCACCCTGCGCCACTGAACCTTTTTCGGTTCATGATTGTATGTGGTTATTATAAACCATTTTTTATTATTTGGCAAATTTTATTTACACGGTTGATTTTTGGTATTATAATGCCTTTAGACAACGAAACAGCTTATTAATAAAGGAGAAATAGAGATGGAAGAAAAAATCACATCAACTATAAGATTAAGAATGTCTGCAAAGGATGCACATTACGGTGGTAATCTAGTAGACGGAGCACACATGGTACATCTATTTGGAGATGTTGCTACAGAATTATTAATTAAATTAGATGGCGACGAAGGTTTATTCTGCGCATATGATAACGTAGAATTCTTAGCACCTACTTTCGCAGGTGACTATATTGAAGCTTATGGCGAAATCACTAAAGTTGGTAACACTTCAAGAAAAATGAAGTTTGAAGCAAGAAAGGTTATAGCTACAAGACCTGACATTAACGATTCAGCTGCTGACTTTTTAGAAGAACCTATTGTAGTAGCAAGAGCAACAGGAACTTGCGTTACTCCAAAGGAATCAAAAAGAAAATAACTAATCATACTAGTTTCTCAATATGCCTCCGTTTTTTCTCTGCGGAGGCTCTTTTTTTACCAATTTTACTTTTGAATAATGCTGTGTTATAATTACTGACGATTTAAAGGGAGAATAAAATGAGTACAATATATGAAATTGCCAAGGAAACAAAAGAACTGTTATCATCTACGGAGATAACGGCTGCAGAATATGTAAAAGCTACCGAATTAGTGGACAAGTTGGAGGACCAGTCAATAACAGTGTCTGTAATTGGTCAATTCAAAAGAGGTAAAAGCACTTTGGTTAATACCATATTAGGAGAAGATCTACTTCCCGTCGGACTTATTCCCGTAACCTCTGCCGTTACCATAATAAGATACGGAGAGAAAAGCGTAACCGTCCATTTCTTAAACGGTGTTAATAAACTGGTACAGTTCGAAGAACTTCCGGACTACATAAGTGAAGAAAAAAATCCTAATAATTGCTTTGGAGTTTCCCATGTTACAATAAAAACCCCTTCCCCATTTTTAAAAGAAGGGCTTTCCTTTGTTGATACTCCGGGAGTAGGTTCTGTCCATAAGCATAACTCCACTGCCGCATACTCCTTTGTAAAAGAAAGTGATGCAGTCATATTCATGCTATCTGTTGATAGCCCTATTAACGAAATAGAGGTTGAGTTTTTAGAAAATGCCAAGGAATATGCGGGAAAATTCTACTTTGCCGTAAATAAAATTGATGGCATATCTGAATTTGAACTAAACTCATACCTTGCTCACTGTGAAAGTAACATAAAAAAACTAATGGGTATTGACGAAGTAAAGCTATATCCAATGAGCGCAAGGGAAAATATTGGCTTAGATGAGTTAAAGGAAAAGATTATATCTGATTTAAAAAGTGAAGTATCTAATATATTAAACGAATCTGTTAAAATGAAGCTTATCTATACTATCAGAAGTTCTCTTAATCAATTGGATTTATATTGGAATGCCTTGACTATGCCGTCGGGCAGACTGGAAAAAAGGCTAAGGCTCATGAGAGAGTCCTTAGAAAAGATTAATAATAAAGCAAAGGAAATAACTTTGGAAACTAAAAAAGATTCCGATAACTATATATTAAAATTAACAAGCATCATTGATAAGCAAAAGGATCTTTTGGAAAGAGCCAAGGAAAAAGAAAAGAAAAGCAGATTTGAAAATGCAATTGAAGACATTTTAGAGGATTCCATGGATGATATATCTGCATATATGAATAAAGTTACTAAGCATTACGATACTATGTTTAATGAACTAAAGATGGAACTTTCTAAAGATGTTTCTGAAAACTTCGGTATGGATTATCACTTTGATTTAGAGGAAATAAATTACGACGAAAGCTGTTCTAAGGAATTGTTAAGCACCAATTCTGATATATCAGCAAAGTATGCTGATAATTATGATATTGACGGCGCCCTTGATAGTATTAAATCCCTATCAAGTAGCCTGTTACTAGACAATCTCTCGGTTACTTCTTCTGATTTTAGTCAAAATGTAAAATTACTTACTGAAAGTCTGAGTAACACTATGACTAAAATACTTCTATACAAAGAAGATAACGCCATGACGGTTTGGTTTTATATAAACGATATTAATAAGATTACAAGACATTTAAGAAGAAATAGAGATATACTATTAAGGAAATAAAAATAAAGGGACTAAGGCGCATAACAGCTGCTTCAGTCCCTAATTTATTACTTAATACTATGTTAATTTAAAGTTTACACAAAACTTAAAATGCTCTCAAGTATCCAACATTTTGGATCACTTCATAACCCAATCTCATTACATCACTTCTGCTCATTATGCCTAAATGTATATGGCCTAATTTAATACATCCTTTTCCTTTTTAGTTGGTATAGGGTCTATGTCTAGTAATTCTAAGAATTCTTTCCTCATCTTCTTATACTTCATGATTGCAAATCCGTCCTTTTGTTTCGCTATGTATATCTGCTTACCGCCATATGAGATTCCGGCAGGTAGTTGAAAAAGTTTTAAACCATTATGAATATTATTATCAACAAATTTATAGAACTGTGGAGTAACCCTATCAACACACATAACTATTGTCAGGTGAACATGCCCCGTCACACTTCCGGCAAAATAATTGGTAATGAACTTATCAAAGACTTCATCGAAGGTATCTAAGGTGTCATCCTCCATCTGCTTTATCCTATTTAGTATTACAAAATGCGCCCTCGAATCAAGTTTCCTTTGAGAATAAACCTGCATCTTAGCGTTTTCCGAAACGCATACCTGCTCATGTTTTTCATAGCCTTGATTACCAGTTGCTTCATCAAAATACTCCACGGTTTCCTCAAAGTCAGTAAAGGGAGACGGAAGTTTTTCTCCCTTTACCGGCTTAATTATTATTTGGTCCAACGTACACAATAAAAATATCATTATACCACCCGAAACAAAAAATAAGATTCCACTTATCTTAAACACTAAATAAAGTTTTTCATAAGATAAGAACATACTTAGCACCCATGGCGTTATAAATACAAAATTCAAACCAAAAAAAGCAGCCGCTAATATACTAACTTTTATTAAACATTCTCTTTGATGCTCGGTCATACTAATTTTCTTCATAATCTTCTTATACACTATTTCTAATTCCTCCAGTTTTACTACATTAAATCCTTTATTTTCACTTGACTAAAAGAATAACCTCCATCAGGATTTTTTAATAGACCTTCGTATACTTGAGAAGCATCGTAAGTACTGTTAAATAACGCATTAGCCATGGTCTGTTCAGCATTTTTCCTTGCATATTTTCCGAGAAAACAGCTTGCGAATTTCTGAGGTTTAATCCAAGTTTTGCCGACATTCGCAACTCTGCTAGCCCCTACACCAGTTAAAGAATACACCGCTCCGTTTACTATAGTATCATAAAATACTTTCTTTGCCGATTCTTTCACATTTGCTTTATTTAGCTCCCTAACACCGCTTTCCCCATTCCATTTTCCTGTCACTTTATTATATGAACATGCTTCGTTTACTGCTAATTCCGCTGCTGCACTTGATAAGTCTGCTGCAACTACATTACCGGTGGCTGCCATAACCGCTCCAAAAACAGCACCACCTACTACGGCACCAATTACACCTTTGTTCCATTTTTCTCCAGAAATTAGATTAGTTCCTATTTTCGCAAAGCCACCTATAATGCCACCAGCTACAGCTGCTCCTATTATCCACCAGCCATGACCACTATCATCCGCTCTTAGTACAGGGTTATTTCCACAATATACGTATGTGTTATTCCCTAGCAAGTCGTTATTCAGCCTATCGTCCGCACTAATAAACCTACCAACCTCAGGGCTATAGTACCTACTCTGTAAGTAGTACATACCCGTTTCAAAGTCATATCTGTAACCTCTGTATCTGTATGGGTTTTTCGTTCCTACTGTATCTGCCAGTTCTCCTGTAATTCCGTCTGAATCAACAGCACTTTCCGGTTTGCCCCAAGTGTCATAGGAATATTCTACAACTACTTTACCTGTATCATCATATAGCCCTGATATATCTCCCTGGGCATTTCTGATGTAGTAGAATTCTGTTCCATTTGTATGCATATGGTATCATATCCGAGTATCACTTTTTCGCCGCACTCCAATATACGATCTAATGTAAAAACCCTATAGTGTTTGTTATGGTTTTAGTCTTCTGCCTTCTATATTATCTTATTCTTCGTAAGCTGTAATTCCTTATCACTTCTTTTGCATATGATTAATGCGCAATTTTCCCATACTGCTTTACTTCCATAACCCATTGGTTGCATAAATATCTTCAAATTTTTTATTTTTTCTGCTAAACAAACTCCTTTGATTTGAGTTATGGGATCATTTTTTCCAATTTATCATTTTCATTATTTTTTCTATGTTATTCATTTATTCTACCATCCCATTTAACTACTATAGATTTAAGTGTAACTGTCCAAATTGAATTAGATCCAGCATCAATCCACTCTTGATTTGTACCCATCATTGGAGTAACACTGACATGTCCAGGTTTATCTTCTTTTGCACACAATATACCAGTAGCATTCACCGCCTCGATAGTTGTAACCCCTGCTTGCATGCCAGGCAGTGGTTTTGCGATACTGATACAAATATTTTTCTGTGGATTCCACAGATGAAACTTTTCAAGGTGCGGGAATTACATTTACGAAAAAGGTCTTGCTTTGAAAACTCATTGCTTGTTAAGACGTAGATTTTTTATTAAGGGAACCCGTACTACTGTAAAAGTTAATGCGGGTTCCTTTTCGACAAATCCTTATTGTTGCAATTCAGATTTAAATAACCCTTTGATTTTTGCTGCCATCTGTTTTGCATTGTAAGTTTCTTTGCTAAGTGTAATCACAATTCTAGATTCGTCCAGTGTGATCACCATAAATACATCGATTCTCTTTTGCTTTATCAAACTTCTGCACATATCATAAGATAAGTTTTGCCCCAATATACTTTCATCTTTGACACTGTAAATAGCTATATGCTCAATATCAAAAGTGAAAGAGTCCTTCAGAAAGTTTTGACATTCATTTGATAAAGCTATCAATCTAAAGAAACCATTAGAATACTTGTTTTTTTCAAAAGAAGCGTTATGCTTCAATTTAAAACTTTCAATTTTTTCAAATGGAAAGCTTTCTTCATCTGCAAATCCCATGTCTGCAACAATTTCAATGTTATTTTTAAACTCAAAAACATCTATTAGCTTCGAGATGTTCTCCGGGGTACAATTCATTCTATGAATGAAGATATCCGCCATTTTTAGATATACATACTTTTCTACTTTTATCTTCATTTTCTTATCCCCCCATACATCCCTTCTGTTAATCCTAATATTTCGTAGTAAACATGTTTTTCTAGTTCTACTGAAGCCATTCGCTTATTCCTTTATGTATAGATTACTAAGCATAAATCTTCTTTAAGAATATATCTGTCTAACCTTGATATTGAGTATGTACCTATACAATACGTCAACACATGTGTTAGCAAAAACACTACACCAAGTAGGACTACGGCGGAATCTTCATTCTCCATACCCCAAGTAATTAACCGAAGCCCCAACAAAATCGCTACTATAACCAGTACAGTAATCAACTTATAGCCTCTTCTCCAATCTTTTGTTATATAAATTTTCACTGAGCACCTCCATCAAAACAACTCTACGCATGACTGCAGTGCTGAAACATTACCACCTGTCGCAAAGTTAGCAATAAGTTGCGATGTAAAGTCCCATGCATCTTTAGCCTTACACCCACCGAATGTCGCGCTTGCAACTTTGCTCGCTCCAATGGATAACGGCGCAAAGGTTAAAGCTGTCAAGCTAGAGACAGCTATGCTTTTATAGTCTACATATTCATTAAAACTACATTCGCTTGCTACTTTTCCATTCGAAGATGTTATAGTCTTTTTACTAGTAGTACCACTATGATCTGTCTCATCTTTATTCACTTTAGAGCTCATCTGTGCTTTTCTCTCAATTCTATAGTTCGCATACTGATTAGAAGCATTACCTACACCCGCAATAACTCCGCAAAGCAAAGACGCTCCAATATTCACTTGGTATCTAGTCATATATCACTTTCACACTGTAATTTACTGTGCTACAACAATTACTCTGAAAGTAATTGTATGAGTTCCGTATAGCCATATTCTTCAGCATAATCCCTTGCAGTTTTACCGTTTTCATCAGTTAAATCTTTGTTGGCCCCTCTTTCTAAAAGCATAACTGCAAACTCATATGAATTATTTTTACTTGCTTTGATTAAAGGTGTTTCCTTTAAACCATTTGTCGAATTTATTTCTGTATCGGTATTCGACAACACTTTAGTCCCTGCATACACATTATTGTAGTAGGCGCAATTACATAGTAAATAAGTCATGTTTGTCCTCTTAAGGTCAGCCCTTTCCCATAAATAGTCAAAGAATCCTTGGCCTTCTTCAATAGTAGTGCTATTATCACTAGTAAATATCGATACACTATTTAGCATAACACTATCCAATTTGCTATTAGGTACTATATAGTCGATCTGAGCTCCATACTCAATAAGTATCATTGCTATTTCAAATCTATTCTTATTATTAACTTCTAAGCTTTTTATAAGGGGGGTTTTTCCAGTATGCCCGATAATATTAGGACATGCACCTTTATCCAACAAGAATTTAACCATTTCTGAGTCTCCCATAATACATGCAACCGTAAGTGGATATTCTATAGGAATACCCATTATTGAATTCCAAATATCTGGCATAATAGAAGGAAAGGTATTTAAAGCCATATAGTCATCTGTCACTATTTCTTCTATTAATTCGAAATCCCTATTTTCAATAGCCTCAACTAATTTTATTGAATGATATGAATGAGAATTGTATTGTAAAAATAGCAATGTGATAAGCAATAATACTAAAATAATTGTGAATATTCTATATAAATTTTTCATTCTATTCCTCCGTCCATTTAATAATAGTATTAAGTACTGGCCCCCAGTCATCATCGTTATTACCAAAAATGAAGTATGGCAACACATCAACAATAGCATGACCTACATCACTAAGGCCGCCTTTAGGAACACAATAATTATATGTTCCTATATCTTTTGGATCAATAACCAAATTACCTTCCGAATCATAAATAGCTTCCTTGCCATTATCCCAACACTCTTTTGTGTTTCTATTACCATCAGTAGCTGAAAATTGGTGTAAATCGTCTTTTATATCTAAATCTATCAGCCCTTCAGTACCTTTACAGCCTTCTTTAGTTGACGGAACACCTTCGTTCCTCTTTTCCCTATCATCGTAATGTACAGTTTGTATTGCTAATGTGGCTGTTGCTACTACAGCTACCGTAAGTGCTACCGGAGCTGTTGCGACAATAGCTACAGTTGCAGCAACAACTGCCACAGTGGCAGTAATCCATCTTGTCCAACAGCCATTCTCATCTATCATATTGACAGGATTATTCGAGCAACAAACAAACAAATTGCACATATCTAAATTCCCACCATATTTTGTTATTGAAGTATCCGCATTAATAAACTTACCAATCTCAGGGTTATAGTATCTACTCTGTAAGTAGTACATGCCCGTTTCAGCGTCATACCTATAGCCTCTGTATCTATATGGGTTTATCTTTCCTACTGTGTCTGATAATTCTCCTGTAATTCCGTCTGAATCAGTAGCACTTTCCGGTTTACCCCAAGTGTCATAGGAATATTCTACAACTACTTTTCCTGTGCCATCATATAACCCGGTAATATCACCTTGAGCATTTCTGATGTAGTAGAATTCTGCTCCACTAGGATAGGTAGTATTTGTCAGGTTCATGCTTATTAGCTTACCCGAAGCATCATAAGTATAGTATATAGTATTTGTGCCATCTGTTTCAAGGGCCACTTTATCCCCTACAAGATGATAATCGGTTTTAACTCCATCTACCATCTTACTCGTCCTAATACCACCGGCATTGTACATGTAAGAAATACTCTGATTCGCATTAGCAATACTCTTTAACCTTCTGCCTTCTTCCCATGTATAAGTGTTCCCGTCAAATGTTTCTAAATTGCCTATTGCATCATATGTTAGTGTTTTATCATTATTGTCTACTGTGATTTGTGTCAGTTTATCTTTCCAGTTAGTATCTCCATAAACATACTCTATGGTATCAACTGGGTTCCCCAAGCTTTCTGTGGTATACGCATATTCGCTCTTAGATAGAATATTGCCACCCAAATCATAGGAGTAGGTCATGGTTTTATTCAATACTTCATTGTTTTCCCTTACGACTTCATTAAGCTCGTTATACTCATACTCTATTACTTTTGTTACATCTTGTTGACCTTCTTTTTTAGTTACTACTGTAATTGTAAGTATATTACCATTTGAATCATAGGTATAACTAAGTTCTTCCTCATTGTAGGCGCCTGTATTACTTCCTGCCGTATTAGTCATTGACTGAAGCTGAACAGATGATGAGCCGTCTATTCCCTGTGTGAATTCAAAGCATGATTCAAAGATTTCAATGCCGTCTACATCCGTTACAATTGACGGTACTCTGCCTAAAAGATCATAGGAATAGTTAAGCTTTGATGTTGATTTGGTAGTATCTGTTCCTCTTGTGTAAGATATTACTTTAACTCTGCTATCCTTATCAAAGTCAAACCCTGTAGTATATGTAGTACCGTTAACTAAATCATTTACTTCTGATACTTTATTGTTTTCATCAAACCCATAGGTTAGTACATTGCCCTTTGAGTCCTTTATCTTTGTAAGCCTATCAGATAAATCATAAATGTATTTATAACTTACATCATTTTCTATGTCATTATGGTATCCAAGGTTACCTGCAGCATCGTATTCGTATTCATATCTTAATTCGCTAGCACTACCGTCGTCATAGCTAACGCCCTTTACCCTATCCGAATCATCGTAGGAATATATCATCTTCTGTCCGTTACCGTAAGTGATATCTGTTAAAAGACTTGTTCTGGCTTCAAAGCTTCTGGTTATCAGATTCCGATTACCTACATTTACTTTAGTGTTGTTTCCTAGTGCATCATAGGTAAAAGTATAGTCAAATCCGTTATGATTAATTGTACTTAATCTGTCACTATCATCATAAGAATAGCTATTAGTTATTGTTTGACTTCCTACATTTTTTGAAACAGATGTCATTTGATCCAAGTTATTATCATAGGAATAATTAGTTGTACTTCCTTTAGCATCAGTTGTGCTATTTAATATTCCTTTAGTTTCATCCCAATCATATCTAACCGTATTACCTAAGGAATCCGTCTGTGACTTAAGATAGTTACCGTTACTTGTATATGATGCCTTTGTTTCTATGAACTCTTCATACTTTAATATATCTAAACCTTCATTTTCATATAGGTTCCTTGTATACTTAGATGCTGCCACTTCACTAGTTGTAAGGGCATGGTCATAAAATACCAGTTCGTCTATCTCACCGTCAAAGAAGTTAGTAATATTATCATCGTCCCAATCCTGTCCTAAGCACCAAGGTCTCCCTTTAGTATCTCCCATTACACTATCTAGTGTACTCTCCCATACCATAGTTCCGTCTTTATATACAGTAACCTTAGACTGAGTACTTGAAGTCTTTTCAACTGTAACTACGTGATGGTGATAACCCGTTCTTCTTATTCCGGCATGCTTACCCTCATACCTAATACCTGCATAAGGTTCTCTGTAGTAATAACCGTTTACAAAAATGTTTCCGCCTGTGCTTGTATACTTACCCACAAAACACTGGCCGTTATCATCTACATATGGGTTAACCCACATTGATATTGAAAAGTTTTCAGGTACCGAGAAATCAGTAAGCTCACATAATCTTCATTCCCATCTAATATTAAAGCTTACCTTGAACGTAATATCCCCTAAACAATTAGGACTACACCTAGCTCTTAGGGGATATTTATCGCCTATTACGGCTAAAACTTAAGAAAGTTTCTTCATTTTATATATACGTCATCATAGCTAGGTATCACTTTTAGCCGCACTCCACAACTTCTTAACCCTGTTACTAGCAGTATATTCTGTATAAAGCTTAGAACTTTATTACCGTTTTACTCCAACATTTGCTCTAGTTTTGCTAAATCTACTTCTATCAACTTATCATTTACCGTTAATGAATATTCCTCTACCAAATTATTCAAAAAGGCATAATATAAGTAACGAATTTCCTTTTGCTCGGTATCTGATTTAGTATAACATACAAATTCAGAATTCATAGAATCCGAAATTCTCAGTTTACTCTTATTATCATCTTTAACTCTAATATAGTATTCATCAGTGTCCTTATATTGCACTAAAAACAACTCAATCCCATCAATTATTATTACTCCTCTCATTTTAAGATCTGCAGCCATGCCTAATTTCCAACCGTCATCTGATTTGGGGATTATTGAAGTTACTGGAAGTTCTTCATTCCATTTTTCTCCAAGTACGAGACTAGTATTCTCTCCTTGGATTACTTCCTGAATGGTAGCAGTTTGCATATATTCATAAGATGACTCCGCAGATGAAAACTTAATAAAAGCATTTTCTATTGGCACAAAACAGGACACTGTGTACATAACCATTGCCACAATTATTATAATAATTAACTTCTTTTTAGTAATAGTTATATTTAGTATTCTCATTATTAATAGAAAAACTACAAGTAATATAATAATAAACACCATTCTAACAAGACCAAATAACATAATTTTCTCCTTATCTATTATGCTTATACAAACGCAAGAGCCGCACCACCAGTAAAATAAGCAGCAGCCACCAAAAGCATACCAAATCCATTTAAGCTAACATTCGTATATGATACCGTTGTTATTCCATTAGACTCAATCGTTGCGGACGATTCTAAACCTATTTGAATTTCTGATATATTTATCTTTATCCCTAAGTTGTTTGAACTATTGCCATTACTATGCGCGACATACACACCTATGTCATCAAGGCTTAAACCTATATCCATCGTAGCGCTAACGATGTTTACTTTTAACCCTGCGGATGATGAACAAACCGGATGTTTAGACTCAAGATTTGCGTATACCGATATTGGTTTTGTTGAATCCCCATGTCGAGAAATCGTCTCTATAGTATTAGTCCCTTTCGTTACAGTAATAGGTGATATGGATGGTGTATAAACCTTCTTCCAAGCTTCCGTTGTTTTCGTAGTAGAACTGCTAGCCCCAAACACAGCTTTTACACCCTTAGAAATAATTTCCCCCACTTTTTTAAAAACATTACCTATTTCTTTCCAAAACGTTCCGTTTGAATCTATTCTACTAACTGGATTGTTCCCACAATAAGTAAACATGTTAGCTCCTATAACTCCATTTGTAGTATCTACATATCCGTCCGCACTAATAAACCTGCCAATCTCAGGGCTATAGTACCTACTCTGTAAGTAGTACATTCCTGTTTCAGAGTCATACCTGTAACCTCTGTATCTGTATGGGTTTATCGTTCCTACTTTATCTGTTGAATCTGTTACACTTTCCGGTTTGCCCCAAGTGTCATAGGAATATTCTACAACTACTTTACCTGTATCATCATATAGCCCGGTTATGTCACCTTGGGCATTTCTGATGTAGTAAAACTCTTTACCATTTGGATAATCATTTTCATTTGTAAGGTTCATGCTTATTAGCTTACCCGAGGCATCATAGGTATAGTATATAGTATTTGTGCCATCTGTTTCAAGGGTCACTTTATCTCCTACAAGGTGATAGTCAGTTGTAACTCCATCTACTGTCTTACTTGTCCTAATACCGCTAGCATTGTACATGTAAGAGATGCTCTGATTGGTATTCGTAATACTCTTTAGTCTTCTGCCTTCTTCCCATGTATATGTATTACCATCAAAAGTTTCTAAATTATCTATTTCATCATATGTCATTGCTTTGCCGTCCTATGATGTGAGCTTATGTAGTAACTTTAACTAAATCATTTACTTCTGATACTTTATTGTTTTCATCAAATCCATAGGTTAGCACATTGCCCTTTTAGTCCTTTATTTTAGTTAACTTGTCAGATAAATTATAAATGTGTTTATACCCCTATTATCTATATTCTTTATACTGAATATCTTACTGAGCTTCTTAAAGCTTATACCTAACGGCAGGAATCATTGCCTTTGGCTATATGCTTTTTTCAACTATACTCTACACTCAAAGCTTTTTCCTAGAATTTCAACCATGATAGTCGAGTATATAAGAATAACCAGCATATAATATGCTGGTTATAAGCTAAACTATAATTTAATTATTTGCCTTGTCTTTTTGACCGGTTATGTATCAAATTAAGCTCTTAATATATAATTATTAAACTGCAATTTGTGCTTCGATTAATAGCATTATTATTGCAAATACTGATAAGATTCCAAAAAGTGGCATCATGAATTTTAGGTATTTATCGTAGTTAACATGTACAAGTTCTAACACTACCAGGATCAATCCTGTAGGTGTAATGAATGACATCATTCCTTGTCCGAATAAATAAGCAGTAATTACTGTTTCCCTAGGCATACCAACTGCATCAGCAAGAGGTGCCATGATTGGAATTGATAAAACAGCCAATCCTGATGTTGAATTAATGAAGAATCCCAGTATTATATATATGAAGAACATCAATATAATGAATACTGATGGGCTCATTCCGTCAACCCAACCTGACATTGTATGAAGCAATGCATCAGATACAAGGCCTGCATCTAGTATTAGATTTGCTGCTCTGGCAACACCGCAAACAAGAGCTACTCCTATCATTTCCCCTGCTCCTGTAATGAATTCGTTTACAATTTGTCTTTCGTTTAAACCTAAAACGATACCCATAATTATAGCAGAAACCAAGAACAGTGCAGCCATTTCTCCAAACCACCAGCCTAGCTTTGTTACTCCATATATCATTACTATAAAAGTAGCGAAGAATTGGAATAATGCAACTTTTCCTCTGGTAGTCAGCTGTGGAGCATCTTCTGTTGAACGGAACTTCTTATCTATATATTCCTTCGACTCTAAGATGAAAGATTTGCTAGGATCAGCCTTAACTCTTCTTGCATATCTCATAATATATGCAGCTACTATTATGGTACCTATAATAAGGGCCACTAGTCTTAAGCCGAAGCCTTCCATAAAATTAACACCTGCAGCATTTGATGCGATTACAACAGAAAAAGGATTTACTGTGGATGCCATGCATCCGATCTGAGATCCTATGTATACCGCCGCTATACCAACCAATGCATCATAACCTGCAACTACAAATACAGGTATTATAACCGGATAAAATGCAATTGTTTCTTCGCACATACCAAATGTAGTACCTCCTAAGGATACTAAGAATGTTACTAAAACAATTAACAAATACTCCTTGCCCTTTGTTGCCCTTGATAAAGATCCAAGACCGGCAGCAAATGTCCCTGTGTAGTTTAACAGACCTATCATACCGCCTATTACGAATATAAATAAGGCTATGTCGATAGTCTCATATACACCGTTTATCGGTGACATAATAACGTCCATTACTCCTTGAGGATTGCTTTCGATTTCTTGATAAGTACCGGGAACACTTACCGGCTTATAAATACTTTCGTCTAAGAATAAGTCCAAATCCGCATTAATGTTTAATTCATCTAGGGATTCTTGTGTGGCAGGCATTTCGGCAATATCACCTTCCGGAGACGTTACCTCAAATAAATTAGTGTCCGGGTTATATATCATCTTTGAATATGCACCCGTTTCTGATAGATGTGTAATCACCGCAGCGATGATTAAGATAATAAATAATACTGTGTAAGCTGATGGAAATGAGCGTTTTTTTCTGCCCTTTGTGGTGGCATCAAGCTCTTTTGCCTTTTTTTCGTCCATTTTACTACCTCCTATGAACAGCTAAATAGCCATAAAATATATAGAGCACGCAATTTAAAATTGCATGCTCACGTATTTTAGCACAAACCCGGATTTTATTCAATATATTAATCTAACATAATCATATTGTGTAAAAAAAGTACATTTTTTTGTAATAGAATTAGTTGGATTTAATTAATTTAAAATCATCAATCAACTTTTGCACAATCTCCCTATTGTATGGGACATCAATCAAAGGCGCCCCCTTCCTCAAAACAGAATTTTTCTCATGAAAAGATGGTTTATCCTCCTCATATATTATTCCTATAGGAATCCTATCCTCAAACTCCATTGCAGTTTTCATAGCCATAATCTTATCGGTTTTATCATAATCCTTATCAAGCTCATAAACCCTTTGATTGTAATAAGCATAATCATTTATTTTATTAAAGCTAACACAGGGTTGTAATATATCCACTATAGAGTACCCGTTATAGTTAATAGCTTGCTTCATTATCTTGATTAAATGCTCCTGATTGGCACTGTACGCCCTTGCCACAAAACCTGCTCCCGCAGCTATTGCCAAAAGCATGGGATTAAGGGGCGTATTAATATTACCATCCACCTGAACCTTAGTTACAACACCTTCTCCCGATGTCGGAGACGCTTGCCCCTTGGTAAGCCCATATATCTGATTATCATGAACAAAATGGGTAATATCAACATTCCTTCTGATGTTATGTAAAAAGTGATTTCCCCCTTCCCCATAGGAGTCACCATCACCTGTATCCACTATTACCGTCAGTTCCCTATTTGCAATCTTAGCTGCAACTGCCGCAGGCAAAGCCCTTCCATGAAGTCCACAGAACGCATTTGCGTTAATATACTGGGGAGTTTTTGCAGCCTGACCTATTCCACCGGCTATTAAGACCTTATTAGGTTCTATCTCAAGTTCTTCCAAAGCTTTTTTTAGACAAGCTAAAATACTGAAATTACCACATCCGGGGCACCAAGCAGTTTCAAAAGTCATATATTTGTTAATCATTTTTAAACCTCCTCCAATAATTCCCTTACAATCTCATCTCCGGTTATTTGGCGTCCGTCATATTTTAAGATGCTACGGCTACATACTATGCCGGTTTCTTCACGAATTAAGCTTGCCAATTGTCCGGTGGCATTTTGCTCAATATTTATAATTCCTTTTGCCCTTGCTGCCTTTTCTAAAATCAACTTTTTAGGCATGGGAAATACATCTCCGAAAACTAAAGCCGCATAATTATCCGTCCCCGTTTTTTTCAATGTTTCCAAAGCTTCTTTAACAGGACCTTCCATAGACCCAAAGGCCACCAGGAGAATTTGAAAATCATCATTTCCGATGAATTCAGGCTCCATTAATTCCCTTTCCAGTCCCGCCATTTTCTTCATGCGCTTATCCGTCATATTTATTCTTACTTCCGCAGATTCAGTTATTACTCCCGATTCATCATGCTCATCGCTGTCAATAGCCACTATATGCTTAGTTTTCCCCGGTATTAATCTTGGAGAAATACCATCATCCGTATATCTATATCTCAAATACTCCAAGGATACATCTTCACATGTCATATCTCCCCGGGCAATTCCATCCAAATCGTAAGGTTTTACCGTGGAATATGCATCTGCAAGATATTGGTCACTTAAAATAATTACCGGTATCTGATATTTCAAGGCCATATTAAAAGCCCTAACCGTCTGATAAAATCCATCCTCATGATTTCTTATGGCAATTACCATTCTGGGAAATTCACCATGGGATGCAGAAATTACAAATTTAAGATCCCCCTGTTCCGTTCGCGTCGGAAATCCCGTAGCAGGCCCAGGTCGCTGCACATCAACTATTACCAGCGGTATTTCCGCCATTCCGGAAAGCCCCAAGGCTTCTACCATTAAAGAAAATCCCCCGCCTGAAGTTCCCGTCATAGATAATGCTCCCGCATATGAAGCTCCTATGGCCATATTTATAGCGGCTATTTCGTCCTCAGCCTGTTCAACCACAATTTGTGCTTCGTCACTCTTAGCTGCCAAGTATCCCATAATAGAAGTGGAAGGAGACATGGGATATGCAGAATAAAATCTAATCCCCGCAGCTACTGCTCCCAAGGCAATTGCTTCATTTCCGTTTAAAAGGAGCTTGTCCCCACTTTTTATGGAAGGAACCATATATTTACTCTCCACCATATTATAGCCTTTATTAATCGCTTCCATATTAATATCAACATGTTCTTTGTTAATACTGCTTTTTACAGCTTCTTCTGCAACGGTTTTGTTTATACTAAAAATCTTAACAATCGCACCTGCTGCAATGGTACCCGAAACCTTGGGATTACCCAACATCTCTGCAGTTTCCTTAATCTTAATTCTTATAATTCGATGGTCTTCTATCCCGACTTCTTCATCACATATAATGAAACCTTTTTCATCCAGTTCGTTTATATGTAACCCTATTGTTTCTTCATTAAGGGCTACAATCCCATCTAGTTTTTTACTATGGGCATAAACTTCAGTATCCCCGAATCTTAAAAGGCTGAAGTTATGTCCTCCTCTTATCCTAGACATTATATCTTCTGTAGTAAAAATATTGTATCCTGAGCTACCAAATACATTACGAAGTATGGCAGCCGTAGTGTCAATTCCCTGTCCTGCAGCTCCACCAATTAATAAATTATACAATTAGTCTACCTCCTTAATATAAACAACGGAATCATTCAACCTTCAATCTATATATTTCTTCCCAATAAAATTAAATCCATCATCAAATTCATATGAAATAGGTACTCCCGTAGGAATCTCCACTTCAACTATTTCCTTTTCCGACAGCTTTTCAAAATATTGTACCAGTGCCCTTAGAGAATTTCCGTGGGCAACAATTAAAACCCTTTTATTTTTTTCCATCTCTTTTCTTATAGTATTCTCAAAATAAGGAATAACCCTACCAATAGTATCCTGTAAGCTTTCTCCCAACACCAAATCTCCCAGATCTTCTTGAAGATATTTTTCTTGTAACCTTGGATTACGTTCATCGTATTCACCTAGCATGGGAGGTCTTTCATTTAAAGATCTTCTCCAAAGCTTAACTTGGGAAGCTCCGTATTTTAATGCAGTTTCTTCCTTATTAAGACCTTGTAGGGCACCATAATGTCTTTCATTAAGCTTCCATGTCCTTACAATCGGTAATTCTTCCCTTTGCATTTCTCTTAGAATGTAATCTAAGGTATTAATGGCTCTTTTAAGATAGGATGTATAGCAAATATCAAAGTCATAGCCCGCTTCCTTTAATGCCCTACCTGCAGTCTTTGCTTCTTTTTTACCCTTTTCACTTAAATCAACATCCGTCCAACCTGTAAACAAGTTATTCTTATTCCATATGCTTTCGCCATGGCGTACCAATACCAAGTTCATTTTTTTCTCCCCACATAACAATCAAGCAATTAAAATTCAAATTCCTGCTTCCAAAGCCCGTGTATATTGCAATAGGCATAAACCGTGAATTTTTTTACCGGAATATCATCATAAATAAAGTTACACGGCTGGCCCTCACAGTTAGCTAAAAACTCATCCTCCTCAGGGGTTAAAGGGTCTTCCTCTTGTATACTGTCATAGGTAAATATTGCCTTGGGCAGAATCCCGGGCTCAAGATAAATAAGCTCAAATTTTTCCCCCATTATCAATGCTATCCACTCAATATAGTGGTCGGGATTCATAGGATGATATTCAGAACCCACAGTTACTGTAATCTTGCTGCCATCCACCACTGCCACCGGTAAATGCTTTTCATTAGAAGCTTCCGTGGAGTTTGCCACAAGCTTTATCATAGGTTCACCGCAGCATGTCATTTCACTTCCGCAATCCCTTAATGACATAACAACATTACCACATTTTTTACAGCTATAAAGTAATACCTTTTCCATTTTAAACTCCTTTCCATACAACATCTAAATTTATCTTACCCTAAATTTCACTTCCAAATCATTAGCTATTTTTTCACACTTAATTATATCTTTTTTATCTATAACTCCTACAACGGACATCCTCACATCCGGCACATATTTTTTTACTTTTTTAGTAAATTCAATCATGGCAGGAAAAGCTTTCAGTCCATACTTAGGATGACACAGCTCATTATATGAAACTGCATCCGGAGTGTTTAAGCTTACTGAAACAGAATCGATTAAACCCTTAAAAAGCGGCGTAATATCATATCCGTTTATTAAATTCCCAAGACCATTGGTATTTATTCTCACCTTTACATTGGCTCTGGACTTTATTTCCTTTGTTAAATTTATTAAATCTATGATTCTTTCAGTGGGTTCTCCGTAACCACAAAAAACAATCTCATCGTATTCTTTTAACCCTATACCATCGAGACCTTCAATCAATTCCTCATATGTGGGCTCTCTTTTTAACCACAAAGAATCAGCACTGCCCAATGAATCAGCCATATCCCTTATACAGAACTCACATCTGTTACAACAAAGATTCGTCATATTGATGTAAAGACTTCTTCCGTAATTATAGTAAATATCACCTATATATTCTGACATATTTGCCTCCTATAAAATATATGCTATACTAATTATATACCCATTATCGCTTAATTAATAGTTTTTTAAGAAAGGATGGTAAATATGGTATTTATTCATTTGGCAGAAGGCTTTGAAGAAATCGAAGCAATAACAATAGCCGATATATTAAGAAGGGGAGATGTGGAAGTCTCTTTGGTTTCCGTTACCGATAAAATAGAAGTTGTAGGTTCCCATGGCATTAAGATAATAGCTGACTCCACAATAGAAAGCATCGGTTACGAAAAATGTCAGGTTATAGTGCTTCCCGGTGGTATGCCAGGAACACTAAACTTAACAAAAAGCAGTTATCTTATGGACAGGATTATGGAATTCAATTCCAAAGAGAAATTAATATGTGCCATTTGTGCGGCTCCTTTAGTTTTGGAGAAAGTAGGAATATTAAAAAACATAAATGCAACCATTTACAGGGGCATGGAAAATTACATTGAAAGTGCCAATTATCATGATGAAAAGGTTGTAAAGGATAAAAACATCATAACTTCCCAAGGACCCGGCACAGCCATGGTTTTTGCCTTGGAAATTCTCAAGGAACTAAAGGGAAACATTGTTTATGAAAAAGTAAAAAAGGATCTGTTAATTTAAAAAGATGATAAAATATTATCATCTTTTTAAATATTTTTAAGATATTCTATTTCTTCTTTTCTTAGTTTTCGATATCCCCCCAACATTAATCTTCCCAGTTTGATTTCGCCAATGGATATTCTTGTAAGCTCTATTACCGGTCTTTCTATGGCTCGGAACATTTTCCTCACCTGTCTGTTTTTACCCTCGCAAATGGATATTTCTACCAAAGTATTCTTTCCCACACTTTTAATAATTTCCACCTTGGCAGGCTTTGTTACATATCCTCCGATATCAACACCCTTTCTGAGATTATATATTTGTTTATCAGATACTACACCCTTAACTAAAGCTCTGTACGTTTTGTATACATCATTTTTAGGATGCATCATCTTATTTGCCAGTTCCCCATCATTTGTTATAATAAGGAGTCCCGTAGTATTATAGTCAAGTCTTCCCACAGGGAAAAGCCTTACTTCGGAATCCGTTATCAAATCCATTACCACCGGCCTTTTTCTTTCATCAGAAACTGTAGTCACATAACCTAAGGGCTTGTTTAGAGCTAAATATACCATCTTCCTTTCCGGAGATATTACTTTCCCGTTAACCTCTACAATATCATTCTCTTTTACGTCATAACCCGGCTCCGTTATTGCATTTCCGTTAACTTTAACATTACCGTTATTTATAAGCTCATCGGCTTTTCGCCTGCTACTTAGGCCGGATGATGCAATATACTTATTGATTCTCATTCTAAATCTCCATTTCTATTTGTTCATGAAGCTCCGGTATTCCATTTATTTTATTTTCATTAATGGTTTCTTCTAAGTCCTCTATTTCCGGCAACTCTTTAATGTTTTCAAACCCAAATTTCTTTAGGAATTCATCTGTGGTCCCATATATCAAAGGTCTGCCTATTTTCTCCGATCTTCCTCTTACCTCAATCAATTCTTTATTTAACAGCCCGTCTATTACCCTATCACATTTAATGCCTCTTATGGCATCTATCTCACTTTTTGTAATGGGCTGCTTATATGCTATTATTGCCAACACTTCCAATGCCGCTTGGGAAAGCTTTTTAACTTTAACCGGAGTACATAGCTTTTCTATATATTCCTCATTTTCGTGTAAAGTAACAAATTGAAAGGATTTATTAACCTCTCTGATTCTAATACCCCTTCCCTCTTGCACATATTCATTCTGAAGCTCTTTAAGCAAAGCATAGGCATCATCTTTGTCTATATCAAATATATCAGCTGCTTCTTTTACATTTAAGGGTTCTCCCCATATGAACATCATCGATTCAAATGCTGATTTAATTTTCTTTTTACTGTTCAATTTGTTCCTCCAGTTTATTAATAGTCTTTTTAATAATTATTTCTCCATAGTTTTCTTTTTGTTCGGCAGTTAAAACCTGTTCCTTCATTAATTCTAAGACAGACACAAAGGTTAATGCTACATCATAATTATCCCCTTTATTTGGAATCAATTCATTGAAGCTGCACATATCATTTTTAACATTAATATCTCTCAACTTATTTATGATATGATTGATTCTCTCTTCAATGGAGGATCTTTGCTTTTCAACCCTCTGATAATTCTTTTTTACATCGGAAATCTTTTTCTTTCTTTCGAGAAACAGTAAAAAAGCCTTTGCAAATTGATCCACATCCAGATTGATTACTTCATCCGGATTGTTAATATATGATGAAATATCCTCCTGGGGTTTTTCGTAGATGCTTTCATAATATTCAAATCTGTTTTCAAGCATGGTAGCTCTTAATTTTGTCAGCTTATATTCTTCCAGCTTATGTACCAATTCAACTCTAGGGTCATCCTCAATTAGGATTTCCCCGCTGTCGCTTACGCGAGGTATCAGCATTTTGGATTTCAAATCTATAAGTACCGCCGCCAATACTATAAACTCTGTGGCAACCTCCACATCCAAATCATCCATAAGCTCCAAATACTCGATATACTGTTTGGTTATTTCGGCAACCTTAATATCATATATATTCATTTTTGAATTTTCAATTAAATAAACCAGTAGGTCAAATGGACCTTCAAAGCTTTCCAGTTTAACTTTATACATCTTTTCTAGCCGTCTCCCTGTTATAGTATAATAAAGCACCCACCACCATTATACTGCCAATAATTTGCCAGTATGTGGGGATTTGACTTAAAAATATTATACTTAAAATTATTGCAAAAACCGATTCCCCCGAGCTCCAAGTGGAAACATAAAGGGCGTCCACATGGCCGATACATAGATTAAACACAGCGTGGGCACCTATTTGGCATACCAAAGCATAGGCTATCAGCAGTATATAATCCCTATAGCTGTATCCCAATACAGGGGTACTTGTCAATATTATTCCCAAAGTAAAGCATATCCAACAAGATATAAATACCAGCATAACATATGGTCTTCCCGACACCCTCTTTCTGGCTACATCTCCAACCAAAAAGTATGCACCCATAAATGAACCCGCCAAAAATGCCAAAACATCGCCTAAAAATGCCCCTTGGGAAAGCAGCTTGTAATCAAGACCCGCAATTACCGTACTTCCTATTAATGCTATAATAATTGCCAGTATTGCCTTATATGTGATTTTCCTTCTCCATATCAATACGCTTACACCCAAAACAAGCAAAGGATGAAGGGATGCCAAAACCACTGCGCTGGGAACATTTGTGATTTTTACTGCATTGAACCAGCAGAAAAAATGGCCGAAGAGAAAAACACCCGACAAGAAAGTAAGGGCATAGTCTTTTTTGCTTATTTTTTTAAGCTCTTCTTTTTGATATCTAAGCACCGGAACTATAAAAAATGGTGTAGCAATAAGCAATCTCCAAAACCCTATTGCCAAAGCCGGCGCTTCAATTAAAGCACCAAATATTCCCGAGGTGGATCCTGCAACCACTCCCAGTATAACAAAGATTTTTGCGTATCTATTTAAAAACGCTTCCTTAGATTGATTCATATTTCTCCGTCCATGATTTTCTTAATATTTTCTTTAAACGGGGGCCTTATAATTCCCTTTTCCGTTATTATCGCCGTTATATATTTATGATCCGTCACATCGAAGGCCGGATTGTATGTTTTTATACCTTCCGGAGCCATGGGCTTTTCATACCACATTTTAGATATTTCTTCCCCGTTTCTCTCCTCTATAACTATGTCATCCCCATGCATGGTATCCATATCTATGGTGGATGTGGGAACAAACATATAGAAAGGAATATTATATTCCTTAGCTAAAATAGCAACTCCTGATGTTCCTATTTTATTGGCACCATCTCCATTTTGAGCCATTCGGTCACAACCGACTAAGACCGCATCAATCCATCCGTTTTTCATAACAAGAGAGGCCATGTTGTCGCATATCAAAGTAGTATCAATACCCGCCTTATTCAATTCCCAGGCGGTCAATCTTGCACCTTGCAGAAGGGGTCTTGTCTCATCCACATAGACCTTAAAGTCATAACCCTTCTCGTGCCCCAAATATATTGGGGATAAACTGGTTCCGTATTTTGCTGTTGCAATCGTTCCCGCATTGCAATGGGTAAGAAGTCCCATCCCTCTATTAAGAAGACTTAGTCCGTATTCTCCCATTTTTTTACAATTCTCTTCATCCTCGATTCTTATATTCTCCGCCTCCAAAAGCAATACTCCTTTGGCATTTTCCACCAGCTCTTGTTTGGATTTATGAAAATCAAGACACACTTCACCGCAATAATTAAAATATCTCTCTTCCATCCTGCTTAATGCCCACTCTAGATTTACTGCGGTGGGCCTTGATGTTACCAAATATTTTTTTATATTTCTGAGTAATTCCCCCATCTCACTTAAGCTCTCACCCTCATACTCCTTTAGGGAAATATATAGCCCGTACGCTGCCGCAACTCCTATGGCAGGGGCTCCTCTTACTTTAAGTTTATTTATACCTTCCCAAACTTCCTCTTTATTTCTTATTTCATAATAAATCTCCTCACAAGGAAGTTTTGTTTGGTCAAGAAAAAAAAGCTTATCATTTTCATACTTAATCGGAACTATATCAAATACCTTCATCTTTCATCTCCATCTAATAAATTACCAAGTAATTATACCACATTAGCATTGGTAATCCAAATAAAAGAAAGCCTTTAACTTAAAATATTAATTGTGATATAATTATACGGGAGGTGCTGATATGGATAGATATTTAAGCAAGGAAAATGCAATTAAACTATTAACACGAGGAAACACGGGAATAATTTCTATGATAACAGCGGAGGGTAAGCCCTACGGAGTTTCTGTAAACTATTTCTATGACAAAGAAACAAACGCAATATATTTTCATAGCAAACCAACGGGGAAAAAAATAGAGAGTATTAAGGTAAATCCTGATGTTTCATTCTTGGTTTTCGATAACAACAAAATAGTTATCGATGCCTATGTTACCCATTACGAAAGTGCTATAATTACAGGAAAAGCCAGCATTATAGAAGATGAAAAAGATAAAATATATTTTTTAAAAAAATTCTGCTTACACACGGTTCCCCAAAGGATGGATAGATTTGAAGAAGTCATGGACAAATATATCAAGGGATTGGTGATGGTGAAAATATCAGTAGAAGAAATTACAGGAAAGAAAAACAAGGATGATTAGTATATGACCTTTTCCAGATATAAACCCTGCGGCGGAGCGGTATGCCCTGCCGCTATTCTGTTTTTTGCATCAAGTATTTTTATAATATCTTCAGCTTCCTTAATCCCAAAGCCCACTTCCACTAAGGTCCCTATTATTATTCTAACCATGTTATATAAAAAACCATCCCCTGTAATATAAAAGGATATGATATCATCATGGGGAACTATACTAATATCACTTATTGTCCTAATGGTTGTTTCCCTTGGTGTTCCTCCGGCAGCTTCAAAGCTTTTAAAGTCATGGGTCCCCACCAAAAGCTTGGCAGCTTCGCAAACCGACTCCAGATTAATGGATTTTTCGATGTAGTATACATAATTTCTAAGGAATATATCACTTTGCTTTCTGTTTAAGATATCGTATCTGTATGTTTTCCCTATGGCGTCAAATCTTGCATGAAAATTCATATTCATATCCTTTGCAGATACAATTCTAATATCCCCTTGCCTCTTTATATTGTTTTTACCTCCGGAAAAAGCATTGTTTAATATATATGGCAGCTTTTCTGTGGGTATATTTATATCCCAAATAAATGAAGCGCATTGTCCCAGGGCATGTACACCCCTGTCGGTGCGACTTGTTCCGGATATGCTGATTTCACGGCCTGCGATTTTACTTAAGGCTGATTCTATTTCCCCCTGCACCGTTCTTTTATCCTTCTGCCTTTGCCAACCATAAAAGTCGGTACCATCATATTCTATTGTCAATAAAATATTCTTATCCATTTGAACCTCACAAAATATTAACATTCCATAAGAAAACCACATAAATCAAAAAGCTCATAAAGATATATGGCATCATGGGTCTGGTATCACGGAGCTTTGCCCTCTTAGTTATTAAAAGAAATCCGAAATGTATTGCACTTAAAAAGGTACTGATAATAAATATCATTAATATCCCCTTTATACCCATAGCTAATCCCAAGGATGAAAATATTTTTATATCTCCACCCCCTACTGCATCCCTTTTATAAATAAGCTTACCGGCTATCCAAAGTAGCATTAATAAAGAAAATCCTGTTATAGCTCCGTATAATTGCTCGGTCCAGCTATCATGCAAGGCAAAGAACCCTATGGAGGACACCGCTATCATAATACTTATTTGATCCGGCAAAATACCATATTTAATATCTGATATTGTAGATATCAGTAAAAGATTCATTACAATCAACACTGTAACCGCATAAAGGAATGATATTGTAATATTCATATATATGGTGGTTGTGGCAAACAACGAAACAAATATCCATTTCCAAGGAGTGCTGGTCAATCTTTGTTTTTCATAACCTAAAATTTCCGGAGTCGGTTTCTCTCCGTCATTTAAAAACCACTTGTATGGCAAATGATTGAACAGAACAACTATCCCATTTCCCGATACTATGGAAATAATCAACAAAATTGTTATTTTAACAAGCAGTATAATTGTATTATCCATTTACTTCCCTTTCAAGAATTATATTTTATCAAATAAACAATATTAAAACAATCCTTTGATGGAATTTAACCCATTCTCTGCTATAATGATTGCAGATACTAATAGCGGGAGGAATACATGAGTATTATTCATTTTGACTTAAGTTCGTTAATTCTTAATCCCTTTGTTTTAATGTTCCTAACTGTATCCATAGGCTTAGCTCTGGGGAAAATCAAATTCGGAGTTTTTAGCTTTGGTTCGTCAGGAGCACTTTTTTTTGGAATATTTGTAGGGTGGTTGATATATGGTTATGCTTTGGATGTATATACATCTTCAGATTCCGGTGCGGCCTTTTCTGCCGCTGTTTCCATATTTGAAGAAAACGGCGGCAAGCTGATAAACAAATCCTTCTTTCTTACTTCCCTAATCTTCTTTGTGGCGGCAGTGGGACTGTTGGCATCTAAAGATCTGGGAATAGTTTTAAGAAAATACGGAGGTAAATTTATTGCCTTGGGTATAATTATAACCTTTGTGGGAGCAGCTTCCACATATGCGGCAACCGGCTTATTAAATAATGCCAACCCCTATTCGATAAGTGGAGTATATACGGGTGCATTAACCAGTTCCCCGGGACTTGCCTCGGCTTTGGAGACTGCAGAAACCCAATCCACATATAATGCAAAAAATTTCTCCGACTTAAATGAAAACACTAAAAACACCATAATAGATGTTATTAATCTTACGGAAAAAGATAAGGTTTCATATGACATCGATGAACTGACACAAAAACAAAAAACAACATATATAACAAATGCCACGGGCCAAGTGGGCATGGGCTATGCCGTCGGATACCCTTTTGGTGTCATAATAGTTATATTGGGTGTAAATTTTCTGGGGAGAATGTTCGGCTTTGATATAGAAAGCGAAAAGCATAAATATATTGAAGAAATGGCTAAAGCAAGGGATATATCCACGGTTAAAAGAATACCCACAACACCCTTTAGCACCATTTCCTTTGCCATCGTATGCGTCTTGGGTTATCTTCTGGGCAACTTCAAGGTTTTCATGGGCCCCTTAGGCTATGTTTCTTTGGAATCCACCGGGGGAGTATTGATAACAGCTTTATTACTGGGTTATATCGGTAAGATTGGGCCCCTTTCCTTTAGAATGAACGAAAGTACCTTATCTACCATCAGAGAACTGTCATTATCATTCTTTTTGGCAATAGTCGGATTAAACTACGGTTATGGAGCAATCACTTCCCTAACCGGTTCAGGACTCACCTTGGCGCTAACATCCATTGGGGTGGGAATAATTTCCATCATGATTGGTTTCTTGGTTGGCAGATACATCTTCCATCTAAACTGGGTTATGCTGGCAGGAGCCCTTTGCGGAGGTATGACTTCAACCCCGGGTCTTGGTGCTGCCACCGACGCACTTGATAGTGAAGACCCTGCAGCAGGTTACGGTGCAACTTATCCTTTTGCTTTATTCGGAATGATTATATTTACGATAATATTACACAAGCTTCCCATGCTGTAAGCAAAAGCCCCTGAATATCAGGGGCTTTTACAATTAAGATATATTGTTATTTGGAAATTTCATTTTCATCGCTTCTGCTATGATTCCCTGTTATGGAAAACTCTACCCATTCCGCTATGTTAACAGCATGATCTCCTATCCTCTCAAAATATTTGGCTATCATCAAAAGATCAAGCCCTATTTCTGCAGAATCCCTGTTGTCAGCTATATTATCTATTATTTCGCTCTTCACCTGATCAAATCTTTCATCCACAACATCATCATATTCCATTACCTTATAGGCTAAAGCCAAATCCTTATCCACAAAGGATTTAACAGCATCTTTTACCATGGTTACAGTGGCCTCCCCCATATTGATTATATGGGTATTGTCCTTAATGCTGTCCACTTTAATGTATTTGCTTATTTCTGCTATGTCCGCTGCCTGATCACCGATTCTTTCCATATCCGATATCATTTTTAATGCAGAAGAAATCATTCTTAAATCCTTTGCCACCGGCTGCTGTCTTAGCAGAAGCTTTAAACACAGATCCTCTATTTCCCTTTCAATACTGTCTATCTCCTGCTCATTCTCATTAACATCGTTTATTAATCTTTTGTTATTTTCAGTCAATGTGGATACTGCCAGATTAATGGCATTTTCACATAAATTTCCCATCTTTATTAAATTCATATTTAACAAAGCCAGCTGTTCATCAAATCTACTTCTCATCATCCAAACCTCCCTGTAATATAATCTTCGGTTTTTTGTTCTCTCGGAGTGGAAAATATAACCTCCGTATCATTAAACTCAATAACCTCTCCCAACAAGAAAAATGCCGTTCTATCTGATATTCTTGCAGCTTGTTGCATGTTGTGAGTAACCATGGCAATAGTGTAATCTTTCTTTAAATCCATGGCCAGTTCTTCTATTTTAAGGGTTGAAATAGGATCAAGGGCGGATGTGGGTTCATCCATCAATAAGACCTCGGGCTCTACGGCAAGGGCCCTTGCAATGCATAATCTCTGTTGCTGTCCTCCGGATAATCCCAAAGCGTTTTTATGCAGTCTATCTTTGAGCTCATCCCAAATGGCAGCACTTTTTAGGGAACTTTCCACTATCTCATCTAAGGATTTCTTATCCTTTATCCCATGGGTTCTTGGCCCATAAGCCACATTGTCATAAATTGACATGGGAAAAGGATTAGGACTTTGAAAAACCATTCCTACCCTTTTTCTTAGCATATTGATATCAATATCCCCATATATATTTTCTTCATCCAAAAGCACGGTACCGGTTATCTTACAACCCTCCACCAGATCGTTCATCCTATTTAATGATTTAAGCAGTGTTGATTTACCGCAGCCGGAAGGTCCAATAAAAGCAGTAATCTCATTTTTAGGTATTACTAAATCAATGTTTTTTAATGCCTGGAATTCTCCATAGTATAAATCCAGTTTACTTATTTTAATTTTGTCCATCATTAACTCCTCATTTCTTGTTATTGGCCAATCTGCCGGCAATAAATGTTGAAAACGCATTTATTACTAAGACCATAATCAATAGCACCACCGATGTGGCAAATGCCGCATCCACATATATACCCTCGTTTATCAATGCATACATATGTATTGATAAGGTTCTTCCCGAATCCATGGGATTAAAGGCTTGTCCCGTTACCGTTCCCGCAGTATATATTAAAGCTGCCGTTTCACCTACTATACGTCCGATGGATAAAATTACCCCAGCCAATATACCCTTCGATGCACTTGGCAGAACTATTCTTAAAACTGTCCTAAGCTTACCTGCTCCTAATCCGTAGCTGCCTTCCCTAAAGCTGTCCGGAACAGCTTTTAATGCTTCTTCCGTACTTCTCATGATTAGGGGCAAACACATTATCGCCAAGGTAAAGGCCCCGGCCATTAAGGAATAGCTCCATCCCAATGTTATAACAAAGAGCAGAAATCCAAAAAGCCCATATACTATAGAAGGAATCCCCTGAAGGGTTTCAGTTGTCAATCTTATTATTCCCACCAGCTTGTTATCTTTTTTGGCATATTCAACTAAATAAATTGCCGAGCCGACTCCAAATGGCACTGATATTAAAAGTGCCCAAAACACCATAAGAAATGTATTTATTATGGCCGGCATCATTGAAAGATTATCCGTTGAATAGTCCCATGCGAACATATTCAGATTAAGATGAGGAAAACCTTTGATGAGAATATATATTATGATTAATAATAGTAGGCCTACCGTTATAATGGCCCCTAAAAATGTTAATATGGCCAATAATAAAGAGATGGGGCTCTTCTTATATTCATTCAATTTATTCTTTAATGTTCTTTTGTTTATACCGACTATTTCCGCCTTAGATGTGCTTTGATTCATCAGAATGCCCTCCTTTTTATTATATTAAATAAGAGGTTTATGATTAATATGAATACGAATAAAACTACCGCGGTGGCAATTAATGCTTCCCTGTGTAATCCCGCCGCATAGCCCATTTCCAGCACTATATTAGCCGTCATGGGCCTTACTCCGGAAAGAATACCTTCCGGTAATATCGCTTGATTTCCCACCACCATAATTACAGCCATAGTTTCCCCTATTACTCTCCCCACTCCAAGAATTATTGATGCGATTATCCCTGATTTTGCTGCAGGAATAACTGTAAAAAATATACTCCTTTCATGGGTGGCTCCCAGGGCAAGGGCCCCCTGATAATATGATTCGGGAACAGCTCTTATGGCTGATTCCGATAACCCTATTATCGTAGGTAATACCATTATTGCCAGTACTACCGAAGCTGCCAATATGCTTTTACCGCTTCCGCCAAATACAATTCTAAATGTGGGAACAATGAGCATTAATCCAAAAAACCCATATACTATTGATGGTATCCCCGCCAATAAATCAACTGCCGGCTTTAACCATTTATATACACCCTTGGGACAAAATTTTGCCATGTAAGTGGCACAAAATATTCCGATTGGTACTCCTAATACAATTGCTCCTAAGGTTACATAGATACTGGCCATTATCATAGGGAATATACCAAAAATATCATTTAAAGGCTTCCATGATGTTCCCAAAAGAAATTCTCTAAAACCTATCTCCGCCATTGCCGGTATTCCACTGGCAAATAGGAATATACAAATAAGAAATACTGCAAATATCGAAGCGCATGCAGCCATTAAAAACACATATTTCATAATTATTTCTTTGTTGTTCTTCATAATGTCTCCAATATATCTTAAAATATCGCAAGGCCAATTAAGGCCTTGCTTTTAATCTTACTACTTGATTTCGAACCAGTCCGTTATCTCTCCTATGAATATTTTGCATATTTCATCCAGGGTTAATCCCTCCACATTGTTGTCATTGTTTACAACAACCGCTATACCGTCTTTTGCAATTACTGTAGCCTGGATGTCATTTGATTTTTCGGTATCCTTAAGCTCCCTTGAAGCCATTCCGATATCCACAATACCATCCGTTGCAGTTTGTACTCCCGTGGTGGAATCCGATTGTTGAACTTCAACTGTCACATCAGGATTTAATGCTACATAAGCTTCTTTTAAAACTTCCATAACCGGAGTTACCGAAGAAGACCCCCCTATAGTAATCTTTCCTGATAATCCCTTTGCTTCATATGATGCTGCATCTGAAACACTTATATATCCTTCTTCTTCCACGATTGCCTGTCCATCAGCACTCATTATGAAAGCAATAAAGTCATCTGCCACTTCGCTTAAGCCTTCTGTCTTTGTTACAATATTAAAAGGTCTTGCTATTGGGTAAGTTCCATCTTTAATATTGTCCACAGTAGCTTCTACGCCGTCTACCTTAACAGCCTTTACAGTATCACTTAATGATCCCAGTGATATGTAGCCTATTGCTTGGGGATTGCCTTCAACACTTGTTATTACAACTTGAGTACTGTTGGAAATTTCAGCAGTATCTGCTGTTCTGTCAATTTTTTCCCCACTGTCATCTTTTTGTTCAACACCGACAAGTTCCACAAAGGCTCCCCTAGTGCCTGATCCTTCCTCTCTGGAAATAACTGTTATCGCACCTGATGCATCCTCACCTTCGTCGCTGGTGCTACCACAGCCTGTAAATATCCCTGCAGTTAATGCTAATACGCATCCTAATGCAAATAATTTTTTTAGATTTTTCATTTAACTTTTCTCCTTATTACTAATAATTATCAAATTTAATTGAATTATATAGGGTTAATGTTAAATATAAAATCATAGTTATATTAAATCTATGTAAAATAAAACGCCTATCTTCTAGGCGTTTTCAATCATTTCCTTTACAATTTCATAGTTGGTTCTGCATTTTACCTTTTTTTCACCGATTATTTGAAATTCATCTCTGCTTTTACCCAGAATAAGTATGACCCACTTATCATCGGTATTATGAGCATATCTAAATGCTTCCCTTATTCCTTCCTCTCTGCTGTTTAATATTTCCACAACCCTAGGACCGGGCTCCATATGGGAAACTATTTCCTTTCCTATTTTGTTATAGCTTTCCTCACCGGGATTATTGGGAACTATGTAGATATTATTTGCATATTTGGATGAAACCTCTCCCGTTTCTTTTCTCCTGTTGTATGCCTTACCCCCAACACAACCAAAGGTAACCGCTATTTTTCTATCAGGATAATTTCTGCTTATATGCCGGAATATTTTTTCAAAACTTGCTCCATTATGGGCATAATCAATAATTGCTACAATTTTTTTATCATCCGACTCAAAGATTTCCATCCTTCCGGGAACAAACGAATTCATTAAACCCTTCTCTATATACTCCATAGGTACACCGTAATCATAGGCTAAGGATATGGCGGCTAAGGCGTTTAGGGAATTAAAATCTCCACCCATAGGTACATTTATTTTATGCTTTGCATTATCTATTTCTATAGTCATTTCAAGAAAATCATGATGCTCATTTAAATCCAAAAGTCTAACGGTATCGTCATCATTGCTGCCAAATGTCTTAATCTCACATTTATCCTTGGCATAATCAATGATTTCCTTGTACTCTTTTATCTCCGAATTTATCCAAGCCTTCCTACAGCTATCAAATATCTTTAATTTGGAATTAACATAATCCTCGTAAGTCGGATGCTCCCTTTCACTAATATGATCATTACTTATATTCAGCAGCACCGCTTCATCAAATGTTATCCCTTCACATCTTCCATATTTTAATGCCTGGCTGGAAGTTTCTATTATTATCATTTCCCTATTGCTGTTGACGGCATTATTGATATGCTTATATAAATCAATTGTCTCCGGAGTGGTCAGCTCTGCTTTTTTATGGGATACCCCATCATAGATTTCAATTCCGCTAATATAGGCACAATCACCACCCTTATCATTCAAATATTCATTCATAATGGATTTAAGCATATATGTTGTTGTGGACTTTCCTTTTGTTCCGGTTATGCCCACTATATTTATCTTATTCTCCGTCGGCAAATAGAATTCTTTAGAAAGGAGTGACATTGCTTTTCTAATATCATTGACTATTATAGCCGATATTTTATGGGCATTATCCCCCATTATAACATGCTCGGAAACATAACATACTGCCCCCTTATCCACCGCATCAAGTAAATACTCCCTTTTGAAATTTTCCCCCTTGCAAAAGAATAAAGCTCCCTTTTTAACAGACCTTGAATTGTATTCCAAATCCGTAATAATATCTTCGCCTTCGTTAAAGAGTTTTACTGCGCTTATTAATTTAGCTCTCATTAGATTTTTATAGCAATCAACAATTCTCATGGTAACCTCCGTATATATTAACTATATTATATCACATAGTTATATTTTTGTATGCAAAAACTCCCCGCATTAGCGGGGAGTTCCCATATATACAAACCTTCACACACTATTTATAAATCATCTCTGTTTACAGGACAAGACATACATCTAGGACCACCTCTACCCCTTGATAACTCGGCACTAGGGATTGTCAAAACTTCCACGCCTTTTTTGTCCAGTAAAGCATTGGTTACATAATTTCTTTCATATGTAACAACCTTGCCCGGTGCAATACAAAGAGTATTTGAACCATCGTTCCATTGTTCTCTTTGAGCAGCCATTAAATCATCTCCGCCACATCTTATCAAATCTACGGCCGGCAGTTTAAGCGCATTCTTAAGAATATTTGTTAGGTTGTCAGTAATTAGCTTAAACTGGGATTTACCATCTTTATCCAATGTGATTTCAAAGAGTTGAAGCGGACCTTCTATTTCCGGATGAATGGTAAATTTGTCATAATCAACCATTGTAAATACCGTATCAAGATGCATAAAAGCTCTCTTCTTAGGTATTGAAAATACCAAAACCTTGTTAAATGTAGATTTATTGAGCATGTTTTCCGCAAATCTCTCGATGGCTATAGGTGTAGTTCTTTGACTCATTCCTATTGCCACGATTTCATCGGATAATACCAATACATCTCCACCTTCAATGGAGCATTCATGATCATAATCATACCAAAGCTGTGTTCCTTCCGGAGCAAAGTCTTTGTTATGTAAATACATGTATTTTAATAACAAGCATTCTCTTCTTCTTGCTGCAGTACTCATATGATGAACACTTAACCCATTACCAACACAAGCTCCCGGATCTCTTGTGAAGTATAAATTAGGCATTGGATCTAGATAAAACGGATAGTCAGAAGTTATAAAATCAGCCAAGCTCTTTGCCTTTATTTCGCCTATCTCATCTTTTCTTATACCTGATATGGTTTTTGCCACCATGTCTTTTACTGCCATTTTATCGAGATAATTGAAAATAGCTTCCTTTACGCCCTCCGAGTTAATATTGCTTTCATCTAAGAATTTATTTAAAAATTCTTTTTTTACTACTTCATTTTTTAATGCCTTAGCTGTTTCGTCAACATAATAGATTACCTCTACACCGTTTTCTCTAAGCACTTCTGCAAATCTGTCATGTTCCTTTTGAGCCACACTTAAAAATGGTATGTCATCAAATAACAATCTTTCAAAGTTATCTGGAGTTAATCCTTCCACTTCAGGGCCAAGCCTGTGAAGCAGTACTTTATTTAATTTTCCTATTTCAGAATAATTATGTATTCCTGGATGCATATTAAACTCCTTTCAACGTCTTGAGTTGTGTATCTTATGCAATAGTTGCAACGATAACTGCTTTTATTGTATGCATTCTGTTTTCTGCTTCATCAAATACAACTGAATGCTTTGATCTGAATACTTCATCGGTTACTTCACGGATGTCATATCCCAATTCCTTCTGGCTATTAGCCATCTTTGTTTCAAAATCATGGAATGCAGGTAGGCAGTGTTCAAATATTACATCCGGATTTCCTGTCTTTTCTATCATTTCCATTGTTACTTTGTATGGAGTCAGCATTCTTACTCTTTCTGGTATTTCTGCTTCTTCTCCCATGGATGCCCATACATCTGTATATAGTACATCTGCTCCCACAAGGCATTCAGCATCGGATCTTATTTCTATCACTGCTCCTGTTTCTTTTGCAACTTCATTAGCTTTTGCAATTACTTCTTTGTCAACCTGCTCTGCTAATTCTGTAGGTCCATATGCAACATAATGCATTCCCATCTTTGCACATCCATACATCCATGCATATGACATGTTGTTTCTTATATCTCCGCAAAATACTACCTTCACCTTATTTAAAGGTTTTGCAACATGCTCTTCTATTGTTAGAAGGTCTGCTAAAATCTGTGTTGGGTGATCAACGTCTGTTAATCCGTTCCAAATAGGTACTCCGGCATGCTTTGCCAAATCTTCCACTACCTTTTGATCGTATCCTCTATATTCAATACCATCATAGAATCTTCCCAGTACCTTTGCAGTGTCTTCCAATGATTCTTTTTTACCCATTTGTGAGCTTCCGGAATCCAAGAAAGTTACTCCTGCACCTTCATCCATTGCAGCTACTTCAAAAGCGCATCTTGTTCTGGTAGAGCTCTTTTCAAATAACAGGCAAATATTCTTTCCCTTAAGTAAACTGTTTACTACTCCTGCTCTCTTCTTTGCCTTCAAATCATGCGCCAAATCCAGCATATATCTGATTTCCTGTGGAGTGAAATCCATTAATGTCAAAAAACTTCTACCTTTTAAATTTACAGCCATTTTTTTTCTCCTTTTCAAATAATCATCATCCTATTTGCATAATACAACCATAGGACCTAAAATTAAAGTGCCAGTTAATTAGATTTTTCATGTGCCAATTTCTCTTTTTCCAATAAATCTACCAATTTACACATCCCCTCGTTAATTTTCTCACAACTCTCATACGAATAGTTAAGCCTTATTCTGTCCCTCCCTTTTTTTCCGTTGGGATAAAAAATCTCTCCGGGTATAAGGGTTATTCCATTCTTTTTAGCCTCAAGATATATATTTTTTGAAGTAACTCCATGGGGTAGCTTACACCAATAATACACCCCTCCCTTGGGAATATCAAATTCATATCCCAAATCAAGCAAAGGTTTTAAATGATCCCCCATTAAATTCCTTTTACCAAGATATAGCTCACGTATTTCATCCATAGACTCAATAATTGTTCCGTCTGACAAATATCTGGTAAGCAGTCTCTGCTTAATCCAATCCAAAGACATAAGTCTTGTTGATACCAAATTACTGAGACTATCAATAACTTTATTATTTGCCACTACAAAGGCCATGGCAAGGCCGGGTATAAAGGTGAATTGAAATGTATATATGTATATAACATTATCGTATTCATCAATGGATTTCAATGTGGGCATTTCATATCCGTCATAATATAGATCAGTATTTTCATCCTCTTCTATTATCGGTATCCTATATTTATTGGCAATGGCCAAAAGATCCTTTCTCCTTTCCAAGGAGGTTATCACACCACTTGGATCATTGTAGCCCGAACTTATGAATATGAGCTTGGGTTTTTTTAACTTAATCAGCCCCTCTAAACCTTGTGTTACTATTCCTTCTTTATCCATCTCCAGGGTAAATATATTAGCTCCCGCAAGTTTAAAGGTTCTGTAAACATCCGGAGATACAGGCTCTTCTATAAACACCATATCCCCTTCATTTATCAGTATTGTTACTATAAAATCCAGTGCCTGATTCATTTCAGGCATAACCTGAATATTTCTGTAGCTGGATTCTATTCCTTTTGTGCTCAAAAAAGAAACTAATTCTCTTCTTAATGATCTATCCCCCTTATATGGGGTAAAATATTGACTGCTTCCATCCTCATTTGTGAGAATATCCTTGAACATTTCCGCTGTTTTGGTTTCAGAAAATATTTCCTTGGACGCCATGCCTCCGCCAAAAGAAATAACACCTTTTTTTTGATTACTCATAAATATATCATCAAAGGTGCTTTCATAATCCAAATAATAGTTTTTAATGGCATTATGCCAATTAACCCTATTACTTCCGTGCCTGCTATTGTTTTCATTATCAGGTCCTGATGATACAATATATCCTATTCCCTGTTTAGCCTCAATCAGACCTTCTGACTTAAGCTCATTATATGCTTTAGTAACCGTATTTCGGTGCACCATAAGAGATTTGGCTAAATCCCTTTCTGAAGGCAATTTCATTTTAGCCAGCAATTCTTCATTAACTATTTTAGATTTGATCTGCTCTTCAATCTGCCAATAAATCGGCACCTTTGAATTTCTGTCAACACTAATCTTCATGCCTCTTTTTTTCTCCATGGAATTGGTAATAACAAGTCTCTAATCTACCATTATATAGCTTTCTTCTTCTGTCAGCCTTTCTGCTAAAAATCTTTTCTTCAATATTTTTATCTGTGGTAATCATAAACAATGACCAACGGGGATTTTCAATAATCAATCGGTTTAATTTATCATAGATCTTGTTTTTTATATTGGTATCCCCTATTCTTTCCCCATAGGGAGGATTTGTAATAATTATACCGTTTTCATCATTGGTTATTTTAAGCTTCTTCATATCCATATTAATGAATCTTATGTCTTCATCTACACCGGCCTCGGCGGCGTTATTTTTAGCTGCGCTTATCGCCTCTTCTTCAATATCTATTCCCGTAATCCTAAGTTCACTGCTATAATCTATTTGTTCAAATGCTTTTTTCCTTTCAGCCTTCCAAATACCATTATCAAAGCAATCCCATTTCTCTGAAGCAAAGCTTCTGTTTAACCCCGGTGCAATGTTTCTACCAATTAAAGCCGCCTCAATAGGTATGGTTCCCGAGCCGCAACAAGGATCAATCAGCAGCCTTTCCTTATTCCAAAAAGACAGTAATACCATGGCGGCCGCCAGGGTTTCCTTTATTGGTGCCTTTACATCGTTTACCCTATATCCTCTTTTGTGCAGCCCCGCACCGCTGGTATCCATGGTAAGCGTAGCCCTGTCCTTTAGTAGGGTAACTTTAACAGAATACTTTTCACCGCTCTCATTTAATATATCTTGACAATAGTATTCCCTTAAGCTTTCAACTATAGCTTTTTTAACTATGCTTTGACATGCGGGTATGCTGCTGAGTTTTGACTTTACGGAGCTTCCGTTAACGGGAAACTCGCCATCCAAAGCTATATAATTACCCCAGGGTAAAGCTTTGGTCTGTTGAAACAGTTCTTCAAAGGTCTCTGCTTTAAATTCACCCATTTTTAGCAGGATTCTATCGGCTGTTCTCAGCCAAAGATTGCTGCGGGCAATTGCATTGTCATCTCCAAGAAAAGTCACCTTACCATCTTCCGTAGATATTATTCTATAACCTAAGTCCTGTATTTCTCTTTTTACAACCGCTTCCAACCCAAAGGTTGTGGTTGCTATCAATTCCAATTTCATGATATCTTATACTTTTCTGAGTATTCCAAATACATCCTCTTAAAATCCTCATCTCCTTGTGATTTTATTTTACTTATATATTCATGAGAGCTGATTCCGTCACCGGCTATTTCAATAATTTTAATAGCTATGTTGGAGCAGTGGTCAGAAACCCTTTCATAATTAGTTATTAGATCGATAAGCTTCAGTCCGCTTTCTATGGTACTGAGCTTTTTCTTAAGTCTCTTAACATGATTGCTGTTTATCTGTTCAACTAAATCATCGATTACCTCTTCCAAAGGTTCTACTTGCTTGGCAACTTCAATATCCATATCCTTGTATGCCTTACAGGTTAAATAAATTATTTCATTTAAGGCATCCGTAATAACCTTCAGTTCTTCCCTGGCAATCCTTGTAAACTCCTTATTATCCCCATGTAATTCGTAAGCAATGTTTGCAACATTCATTGCATGATCGCTCAGTCTTTCCAAGTTTGATATGGCATATAGCTGTTTGGAAATCTCATTGGAATCCCTATCGGATAAATCATTTGAAGAAATCTGTATCAAAAATTCTCCGATATTATCCTCATATTCATCCACCTTCTTTTCGACTCTCTCGATGTTTTCATATCTTATTTGATTAAAATCTTCAAATAGGGTCATGGCAACACTTATATTATTAAAAGCCATCTTCGCCATTTCCTTAGTCTTTTTACCACATTCTGCCAAGGCAATTGAAGGAGTATTTAATAATCTTTGATCCAAGAATTGTACTTTTTCTTTACTCTCATCATCGGGCACTATTTTATTTACAAGAAGTACCAATTTGTCCGTAAAGGGTAGAAGCACCGATACAATAAATATATTAAATATACTATGTACTATTGCTATTCCCACCGGGTTAATATTATTATTTATAAACTTGAAATCTAAAATCATGCTTGCTATATAAAATACGGTCAGAAATATCATTACTCCTATTACTTTTACTGTTACATGAAACGCCGCAACCCTTTTAGCACTTTTATTTACACCTATACTTGATATTACCGCCGTTATACATGTTCCTATGTTTTGTCCCATGATTACCGGTATTGCTATTTTATATGTGATACCATTTGTAAGAGATAGTGCCTGCAATATACCAACGGAAGCTGAAGAGCTTTGTATTATTGCTGTTAGCACTAAGCCTGTAATCAGTCCAAGTACGGGATTATTAAAAGCTGTCAATATGCTGGTGAATTCCGGCATATTTGCCAAGGGTCTCATGGAATCACTCATCATTTCCATTCCGAACATTAGTATTGCAAACCCTATTAAAACAGTCCCTATATCTTTGTTTCTTGTTTTTTTGCAACTCATAATCATAGTTACACCAATCAGAGCAACTATGGGCGAAAAAGATGCGGGCTTTAGCATTTGTATGAAAACGTTGGAGCTTTCGATACCGATTAAACTAAGTATCCATGCCGTTACGGTGGTTCCGATATCTGCACCTAATACAACCCCTACACTTTGATTAAGATCCATAATTCCCGAGTTTACCAAACCAACAAGCATAACAGTAACCGCAGATGAACTTTGTATTACAGCGGTAGTTCCTATACCTAGGCTAAGACTTCTCAGCTTGTTTTCTGTCATCGATTTAAGTATTGACTCAAATTTCCCCCCGGCAATTTTTTCTAGTCCCTGGGACATAACATTCATTCCGTAAAGGAAAAGCGCCAGTCCCCCTAAAAGTGTAAAAAATGAAAATATGTTCAATTTGCCCTCCCGTTAATTTTATATTGCTTAGAATACTTTTCATACAATCTAACGAATTCTTTATCTTCTTGAGATTTAATGCTGGTCATATATTCATGGGCACCAAAGCTGTCTCCGTCTATCTCGATAAGGGTTACTGCAATATTTGAGCAACGATCGGATATTCTCTCAAAATTAGTAATAAGGTCCACAAATAGCAATCCTTGCTCTATGGTACAATCCCCTTGCTTTAATCGTTTAATATGGTTAGCTTTCATAATTGCCACCAAGTCATCGATTACTTCTTCGATAGGTTCTACTTTAATTGCCACATCTATATCATTGTTTTTATATGCAAATAGTGTGTTTTCCAAAACCTTATTCATGGCAGCAATTAATATCTTCATCTCTTCATCGGCTTCAGATGAAAAACACTGTTTTTTATCCATTAATTCCTTGGATATATCTGCCACATTTATGGCCAAGTCACTTATTCTTTCAATATCTCCAATACAGTGTAACAGTTTTGTTATTTCCGCCGAATCTTTATCAGATAAATCATTTGCGGAAAGCTTAATCAAAAATGCTCCCAATTGGTCTTCATATCTGTCAACTTTAGATTCCGTTTCAAAAACATGATTGTATTTCTTGTCGGTATAGTTGTTAACAAGCTTAATGGCTTCATCAATATTCCCAAATGAAAGCTCTGCCATTTCCCTTGTTTTATTGGATGCTTCAGCTAGGGCAACTGCACTTGTATTTAGTAGCCTTTCATCTAAGAATTGAATGCTCTCTTCGTAGCTGTCATCCGCTTTAACAACTCTCTTAGCTATGTCAACCAGCTTCTTGCTAAAAGGTAACAACACAAATGTAGTGGATAAATTAAAAATACTATGGACTATTGCTATTCCCACCGGTTCGATGGCCTGATTTATAAAGGCAAATTCAAAGATCAGATTAAATCCGTAGAACAATATCAGGAATATAACGGTTCCTATTATATTGAATGAAACATGTATAACCGCCACCCTTTTGGCGCTTTTATTTACCCCTATACTTGATATAAGGGCTGTTATGCATGTACCTATATTCTGTCCCATAATTATCGGTATAGCCATACCAAAGGTTATACCGTTTGTTAACGATAAGGCCTGCAATATACCCACAGAAGCTGATGAGCTTTGGATTATTGCCGTTAGAATAAGGCCGGTCAAAATACCAAGAATAGGATTTTTGAAGGCCGTTAATATGGAAGTAAATTCCGGTAGTTCAGCCAATGGTTTCATGGCATCACTCATAAAGTCCATTCCATACATAAGCAATGCAAATCCTATGAGCACAGTGCCCACATCCCTTTTTCTTGTGGATTTTCCCATAAACATAATAACGCCGATTAACGCCAGTATGGGAGAAAAGGCTTTGGGTTTTAATAATTGCACAAAAATATTACTGCTTTCGATACCAATTAAACTAAGTATCCATGCCGTAACCGTAGTTCCAATGTTTGACCCCATTATAACGCCCACAGAACCATCAAGGGCCATTATTCCTGAATTTACAAGTCCTACCAGCATAACAGTAACTGCAGATGAGCTTTGCACTATGGCAGTAATGCCTATACCCAACCCCAGGCTTCTCAGCTTACTTGATGTCATCGTTCTTAAAATTGCTTCAAGCTTTCCGCCCGCTAATCTTTCTAAGCCCTGGGACATTACACTCATACCATATAGGAACAGTGCCAGCCCTCCGAGCAAACTAATCAATGAAAAAATATCCATTTGTCCTCCGTATTTTATATATTATTTAAATTTTATAGTTATCGATGTACCTTTATTAAGCTCCGATTCTATTTCTATCTCGGCATCATGATAGACTGCTCCATGCTTTACGATTGAGAGTCCCAATCCGGTTCCGCCTATCTCTTTGGAATGGCTTTTATCAACTCTGTAAAAACGTTCGAAAACCCTTTCCAAATCCTCCTCTGCTATCCCGATACCCGTATCCGTAACCTTAATGTATGGAATAACCGAAGATTTTGAAACCTCTATTATGACTTCCCCTTGCTTTTTATTATATTTTATAGCATTTTCGCATAGGTTATATGCGATTTCTTCCAATATCTGTTCCACACCAAAGAAATATACATGATTACCCAAAAGTTTAATCTTTATATCCTTTTCCACGGCTAAAGGCTCCAGTAAGCTTATTACCTTCTCACATACGGCATAAAGATCAACTTGCTCTTTAACAAGACTTACCGAATTTTCATCCATTTGAGAGAGCTTTATTATATCTCCCACCAAATTTTTCAAACGATTTGCTTCTTCATATATTTTAGCAGCAAATTTTTTAATATCCTCTTCCTTTGCTATTCCTTCTTTGATAAGCTCGGCATAACCCGAAATCGATGTTAAAGGAGTTTTTAACTCATGGGATACATTGGCAGTAAATTCTTTTCTGAATTCGGATTCCTTTGTTTTTATATCCACAGTTTCCGTTAAATCCCTTATCTGCTTTTCTATTAAATCATTTTGATCCTTTATTCTGTTAACCAAAGGATTAAGCTCCACATATGAATTACTGTTTATCGGATTATCTAAATCCAGTTCATTTATAGGTCTTACTATGGAAGCGGAAAGCTTAGATGCCAGTAAAAGTGTAATCATTACAGCTATAAATATGGCTCCTAAAATTGGGTATATCAGGTTTAAAAACATCTGCCATATGGTTATTCTTTCGGCGCTCACCCTGATAATATAATCGTCATCCAAAAGCAATGCATAATAGACTGTTTTCTTTAAAAGAGTATCAGAATCCCTTTCTGCTTCCCCAAAGCCTTCATTTCTTGCCATTACTATTTCGGGTCTTTCATTGTGATTGTCCATATACAAGGGATTGGCCTTATTGTCATATATAACAGCTCCGTTATCGTCTATTAACGTTATCCTGTTTTCTCCTATTTTCTTTACATTTTCAAAATACGTTATCCCTATTTTTTCATATCCAACGCTAAGATACTCCGCTTCATTTTTGAGCTCTACCTTTATTTCGCTCAAAGAAGAATAGTGAAGTATTGTGACAAGGGAAATTATGCTAAGTATTTGTACCGTAAGCACCATGAATATTATTCTGATAAATATTTTTCTTTTCATTATTTTTTATCACTTATCTTATATCCGACGCCTCGAACAGTTTCAATTAAATCCCCCGCCTCTTTAAGCTTTATTCTCAAAGACCTTATGTGCACATCAACTGTTCTGCTTTCACCATCAAATGAATACCCCCAAATTTTACTGAGTATACTGTCTCTGCTAAAAACCAAGCCCTGATTTTTGGCTAGCAATATCAGAAGCTCAAATTCCTTTAGTGTTAAAAAGACTTCCCTACCTAAAACCATCACCTGATGTTTTGTGGTTGAAATTGTTAGATTATCTATAACTATATCTTTCTCATCATCGGCTCTGTTTTCTGTTCTTCTTAACAGGGCCTTTACTCTGGCCATAAACTCCATCATTCCAAAGGGTTTTGGCATATAATCATCGGCGCCATAGTCAAGTCCTATTACTTTATCATATTCGGACCCTTTAGCGGTAAGCATCATTATCGGAATATCTTTTGTATCCCTATCTTTTCTTAATCTCTTTAATATAGTAAGCCCGTCTTCTTCGGGAAGCATAATATCAAGAAGAATCATCTGAGGCTTAGAGTTTTTCATCTCACTCCAAAATTCCGAAGGTCTTGAAAAGCCTTTGCTTTCATAGCCTCCGTTATTTAATGTATATATTATAAGCTCCCTTATATTATCATCATCCTCTACCAAATAAATCATTTTTTCTCCCTAAAGTAAAAAAAATCAAAATTCACCAATTACATTCTACATTATTTTATTACTAATATCTACCTTAAATATAAATTAATTTTACCCAAAATCTCCATTTGATAGAATTTAAAAAAAATATATGATATAATTTATTAAATATTGCAATTTTGTGAGGATAATTATGGATTACAACTATATTAAAAAAGGCTCGGGGAAAAGGACATTTTGGTCCGGGGGCACAACCTATGAACATGCCATCTTCCCTAATAACGGAAATTATGCTTTAAGGAGCTTTATTTGGAGACTTAGCTCATCTACAATAGAAGAAGAATCTTCAACTTTTACTGATTTACCGGATTTTGACAGGGTAATGCTGATTACCAAAGGTAAGCTTGATATTTCCCATGACGATAGGGAATTTAAAACCCTTACCGAATATGACACCGACTATTTTGGCGGAGATGTCAATACAAAAACAAAGGGAACAGTTACCGATTATAATTTAATTATAAGGAAAGGAAACAGAGGTTTTTTAAGCTCTTTTGATTTAAAGCCCGAGGGCGGAAATATGATCCCCGTTTTTTCCGATGAAGAAATTCAAGCAGAGAAGGAATATGATTATGCCATGAACGCTTATTACTTGGTACAAGGTTACGCTGTGGCAAACATCAAAGATGATACCATAATGCTAAAGGAAGGGGATCAGTTAATTATTAACAAGGAAGCCTCGGAAAGCATTGATCTTACATTGCTAGGTGACGGTAAAATCATTAAAGCCTCAGCTTATTTCAGCTATAACACCAATGCCTATGGACCTACTATAATACCCCCGGAAAAAGCCACCTTTGAAGACTATCTTGCTTGCCTTTTTTTGTCGAACACCCAATTCAGATATGCAGATAAAATTTTCAAAAGTATAAACGATTATTGGTATGATGAATTTTTAAGCAGTAAGATAAAAAAGTTGGAAACCTACTGCATAACATTTTTCGTGTGGCTAACAGGTATGCTGCTTATTATGATGGCAGTGTTTGATGATATTAGCGGGTTTTTACCTTGGTTCATTGTAATAGTCGGCTGGACCGCTTTTGATTCCATCATATTGTCTCCGCTGATATATTTATTTGCTCTCCCTAAACCGGTGGCAAAACACATTAAAAAAATAACCGAACTTACGCCTTACGAGGCTGACCTATATGAGAAGCAACAAAACACCAATGAACGAGTAGAAAAGATACTGAAGAAATACAAGAACGTTTATAGGAAGTAGATGGAAAGAGGTGAAAAATGAGATACTTTATTAGTGACTATAGCCAAGGAGCTCATCCTGACATACTAAAGGCTTTAGTAGAAACAAATTTCGAACATACGGATGGATATGGCATCGACCCCCATTGTGATAATGCCGCAGAAATGATAAAAAAATTGATTGGTAAGCCAAATGCCAATATACATTTTATGGTTGGCGGTACACCAACAAACGTCATCACAATAGCAGCCACATTACGTACTTATGAGTGTGTAATAGCACCGCATACAAGCCATATATTCATGCATGAAACAGGAGCTGTTGAAGCAACGGGTCATAAGATTTATCCTTTAGATACCGAGGACGGTAAATTGACTCCTAAGATGGTTCAAAAGGTCTTAGATGAGTTTGAAGATGAACACATGACACTACCTAGGTATGTATATATTTCAAATACCACAGAGCTTGGTACCATATACAAGAAGGCTGAGTTGGAGGCCTTATCAAGCTTTTGCAAAAAAAATAACCTTTATTTATATGTGGATGGAGCAAGACTGGCTTCTGCTCTAACAAGTCCCGAAAACGATTTGACATTAAAGGATATTGCAAATCTTGTGGATGCCTTCTATATAGGCGGTACAAAAAACGGCATACTTTTTGGCGAAGCTCTAATAATACTAAACGATGAAATAAACGATCATTTTCGTTTTTACATGAAGCAAGGATTGGGGATGCTGGCAAAAGGCCGATTGATAGGAGTTCAATTTGAAGCTTTGTTAAAAGGCGGTGAAGACAGCCTTTTATTCCAAATAGCTAAGCATGAAAATGATTTGGCAGAAGAATTAAGAAACAGAATATCTGAGTTGGGATATGACTTTTTGGGAGATTCCTGTACAAACCAGATTTTCCCCATACTTCCAAGGGATAAGGTGGCCGAATTACACAAAGAATTTTTATTCTATGATTGGGCAGCTGTAAATGACCCGGATAAAATTGCAGTGAGGCTGGTAACCGGTTGGGGAACAACGGAAGAGGATATAGAAGCACTGATTGATGCACTGAAATAAAAGAGGCTGAGGATTAAATCCTCAGCCCTTTTCCTTATATAATATGTGTTCCTATCACCGTATTTCTGCCCATCTCCTTAGCCTTATAAAGGCAATCATCAGCCTTTAAAAAAAGCTCCTCTTTGCTTTTGTTGTTAGAATAAACCGTACAGGCGTATCCTATGCTTAAGGTAGTAAAAATGTTTTTGTCATTAACCACAATAGCTTCCTCTTCTATCACTTTTCTTAGGCTATGGGCAATCAACTCACAATTGTTTACATTTTCCTTTCCATATAGGAAAATGGCAAACTCTTCACCGCCCCATCTGCAAACACTGGTGTTCTCATTTAATATGGTTTTCATCTTTGCGGCAAGTTTCTTTAGTACGATATCCCCCACCGCGTGTCCATGCTCATCGTTTATTTCTTTAAAATAGTCTAAATCCGCTATAAGTAATGCTATGTGCTCCTTTTCCTTATTCTTTAATAATTCATCAACTATTTGATTAAACCCCAGTCTATTATAGACTCCGGTCAAAGGATCCACTCGAGAAAGGGTAAAATAACTGTCCTTTTCTTTTTTCAAAGCATTAAATACTGCCCTTCTCTCATATTCCAAATAAAGGGATATGAAATATGCCGCAAAAAATGCCACGGGAAAACGCATAAGTACGGAATCATTGTAGTCAAAGGCCAATATACTCCTGCCAATATCCGTCCAATTAAAAAATATCAATTCAACGAATATTATTATTGATAAAAAGGTACCATTTTTTATACCTAAAACTATCATCATAGTGGAAGGCATAATCAGTACCCACACCATGCCAAAGCCATTGTCTCCCCCCAGCACAATAAAATATGTCGAAGCAAGTATTAGCAGAAAATAAATAAAGGCATTTACAACTTCCCTGTTGTATTTTGCATATTTAATATAAAGGCTAATACCATAACACGCAATACCTCCTACTATTGTAGAAATAAGTAATTGCATCTCTTGTGCATAAATATTTACCAAGGACATGAACACAAGTGTAGAGCCAATTATAATAAAAATATAGTATAATTGATACTTTTCCCTTGTCTCCTGTGATTCCAAGCTAAACCTTACAACCCTTTCAAAAATATTTCTCATAATCCCCTGACCTTCATAAAATTAATATTTATATTCTATCATATATATACATATGTGTAAAATTATTTTAATTCCTCTAAAAGTTTAACAAGATACTCCCATGTGCTTTGTGTCGAACTAATGCTTAATCTTTCTGACGGAGTATGTACATCATACATCCAAGGACCAATGGAAATGCAATCAACATCCTTTATTTTTTGTGCAAAAAAACCACACTCCAAACCGGCATGTATTGCCATTACTTCAGGTTCTTCCCCGTGCATTGCTTTATAAACCTCTATCATTTTATCCCTTAAACCAGAATCAGCCTTATATTCCCATCCCGGATATCTTCCGTCAAAGGTAATGTTCCCGCCGAGCACCTTTGTAAGATTTGTCATTTCCTCATGCAAAAAGTCAATTCTTGATTCCACAGAACTCCTAATGGATAAGGTTGCTTCCAGCTGATTATCTCCCAAATTTACTATGCCCAAGTTTGATGATGTTTCAACCAAGCCTTGGATTTCTTTGCTCATATTCCTTATTCCCTGGGGTAGCAAGTTTAAATATGATATCACTCTATAGCTATCCACCTTGGATACTCCATTATATTTACCGGGGCCTATATCCTTTGCATCAATCCTTATATCTTTATCTGTAGCATGATATTCATGCTTAATTATTTCTTGAAAATTCTCAATTTCCTTTAATATTTCTTTCGTATCCCCCTCTGTTGATACTATTTGGGCCAGAGCTTCCTTTGTTATTACATTATCAGCAAATCCACCCCTAATATCATTTATCACAAATTTAAAGCTCTCGCTCAAATGATAAAGTAATCTTCCCATGAGCTTAGATGCATTTGCTCTTTCCTTATCAATCTCTGCTCCGGAATGGCCTCCCAATAAGCCGGATATTTTTATTTCTATTAAACTACCCTCTAATTCCTTCCTGGAAATCGGCAGTATCCCAAAGGCTGTGCTTCCTCCTGCGCAGCTCACTGTAAATATACCTTCCTCTTCAGAATCCAAGTTTATGAGTTTTTTACCCTCCAGCATTGAAACATCAATGGATTCTGCTCCGAATAAGCCCGTTTCCTCATCGGTTGTTAATATTGCCTCTATTTTAGGATGCTTAATATCATCACTGTCAAACAGGGCTAGAATATATGCCACGGCAATTCCGTTATCTCCACCTAATGTGGTATCCTTAGCTTTTAGATAATCTCCGTCAACTATAAGCTCCAGGGGATCCTTATTAAAATCATGGGTGGATTCCGATGTCTTTTCGCAAACCATATCCATATGACCTTGAAGTATTATGGTATCAGAATTCTCATAACCCTTTGTCGCATCCTTAAACATTATTACATTGTAGGCATCATCTTGTATGTATTTTATATCCCTTGCCTTTGCAAAAGCCACAATGTAATCACTTATTTCTTTTTCATTTTTAGATCCATGGGGAATCTTTGATATTTCCTCGAAATAACCAAAGACTTTTTCCGGTTTTAAATTTTCCAACATTAATATATCCTCCTTATTATTATCCACTACACAAATATACCATAAAAAAAAGTTTTTTCAACCTTATGGGGATGTTGAAAAAACTCTTATATATTATCCCAATTACTATACAGTTCTTTCATCCATTGATGAACATCCATACTATAGACTTCATTTAAATCCTTATCATTAAACACATCTTCGGTACTGCCCTTTCTGACCAGTTTACCATTGTTTAATAATATTGCCTTATTTCCGTATTTCCTTGCCAAGCTCAGGTCATGCACTATGGATATGACACAGCAGTCATTTTCCTTAATCCATTTACCTACCAGTGCAAAAATTTGCTTTTGATAAACAAGATCCAAGTGGTTTGTGGGTTCATCCAGCACCAAAACTTCAGGATCCTGAGCAAAAAGCTGAGCTAAAAATGTTCTTTGTAATTCTCCTCCCGATAAAGTCAGCACCGATTGATGCCTTAAATCCTTTAGCCCTGTCAATTCGATTGCCCTTTCAACTTTATCATTTTCCATATTATTATAGCCTTCGAACATTTTCTTTCTGTGGGCATATCTACCCAATTTAACAATATCCTCCACGGTAAAAGAATATGTCACATTATGGTTCTGTCTTAAAAATCCCATAATTTTCGCTTGTTCCATAGCTTTTAAATTCTTTATGTTTTTATCATTTAACAGTATTTCCCCGGTATATGGCGCCGCCTTGCTTAGGGCATTTACTATGGTACTCTTCCCCGCACCATTTGGCCCTACAATCATAAGCCAGTCACCTCTGTTGGCTTCAAAACTAACATCATCAAGAATTTTTTTATCAAAATATTTCACTGAAAGGTTTTTTACTTTAATCATCAGTCAACCTCCCTTGATTTATAGAAAATATATACAAAAACCACAGAACCTATCAATGAAGTTATAACCCCCAACGGAAGCTCCCTAGGGGCAAATAAGGTTCTGCTTATTAGGTCGGTGAGCATTAAAAAGCTGGCACCGAAGAAGATGCTGGCGGGTAAAACCCTTTTGTGATTAGGCCCGAATATCATTCTTGTGATATGCGGTATTACAAGTCCCACAAAGCCTATTGTTCCTGCTATGGATACGCATACTCCTATAAGTATTGATACAAAAATAAGAATCATCAGCTTTGTTCTTCTTATGTTAACCCCAATATTTCTGGCATTTTCCTCACCAATCGCAAATGCATTAAGTTCGTCGGCATGCTTTAATATTACCGCCCCACATATAATAGTGGCCAGCAACAAAGCAAAGGCATCAGAATAATCCGCTCCCGATAACGAACCCATGGTCCAAAAGATTATATTATTTATTTTGTCATGGGCAAAGGTAATGAGGAGACTCATTATGCTACCGGCAAACATGGAAAATATTACACCTACTAAAATTATGGTGTTTGTTGCCAATGAATAGTCCAGTCTATATGCAATGGTAAGTATAAGCATGAGGGAAGCATATGCTCCCAACATGGCCATAATCATTGTTGTATCTCCGACTATAAAGTTAAAATTAAAACCAAAGGCTATGGCAAGTATTGCTCCTAGGGATGCTCCCGCCGAAACTCCTAAGGTGGAGCCGTCGGCCAACGGATTTCTTAATAATCCCTGCATACCTGCACCACATATTGATAATGCCGCCCCCTCCAGGGCAACACATATCACTCTTGGTATTCTGACATGCACCAAAATTGCATAGTATGTTATGCTTGCTTCATCCTTTACACCAAAAACAGAAAGTATTACATTCCAGATTTCTTTAAACGGAATATTGACACTCCCTATGCATGCACTGACTACAAATATTAAAATAAGCAGCGCAGCGCAAAACAAGTATTCATTTAAGGTAAAATTAGTTCTTCTTTTTCTCATAATATTAAAATAGAGGCGGCATAAAGCCGCCTATTAATGTTATTCTCCGTAAACAAATGTATATAAATCTTCTGCTGCGTCTGCTAAACGTGGTCCCGGTCTGGTTATCATATTTGAATCAGCTTCATAAACCATGTCATCTTGAATAGCAGTTAAATCATCCCAACCTGTACGTGCAAGAATCTCTTCTTTAGGTGTAGGACCCTCTCCAAAATACATTGTAGTTGTCACTATAATGTCAGGGTTTCTTTCAATAACCTGCTCTTCTGACACTTCAGCCCAACCGGAAATATCTGAAAAAGTGTTTTCCAAGCCAAGCATATCAGCAATTTCATTCATGAAAGTGCTTGTACCCGCTGTCCATAATCCATACTGCAGGGGTGATACTTCAAAGTAAACTGTTTCTTTAGGTTCAGATGCTTCCACCTTGGATTCTATATCAGCAAATACCGCCTTCATGTTTTCCACAACAGTAGCTGCCCCTTCGTCATTTCCGGTAAGTGTTCCTAATGCTTCAATATTTACATAAACATCTTTGATTTCATCAGCATCGGAAACATAAACAGGAATTCCTGCAGCTTTAATATCGTTTATTTGCTCTTCAGTTTGAGCCATGGTTCCCATTATAACAAGATCCGGAGCCAAAGCTATTATTTCTTCGATATTGGTATCCGCGCCGGATTGAACACTAAGCACATCCAAAATTTCTTCCGGATAATCACAGTATTCACCTCTTCCCACTACGGTTTCTCCTGCCCCTATTGCATAAAGAATTTCGCAATCACTGGCTGTAAGTGATACTATCTTTTCTGCAGGAGCCTCCAATACAACTTCGTTGCCCATCATATCTGTGACTACTATGCCACCTTCATTTTTGTCCTCTTCGCTTCCGCATCCGGACATTACTCCCATGCTTAAAACCATAATAAGCATAAGCACAAGTAACTTAAAACTAAATTTTTTCATTACGACCTCCTAATAAATTTAAACATTAACACAACAAATATAACATAAGTCCCCATTATTTTCCAGTAGAATTTATTGAATTTAAAGTATAATTATGGGATAATATACAAGGCGAAAGGAGACCTACTATGCAAAACACAGAAAAAATTCAAATTTCCTGCCCTAAGTGCAGTTTTTTAAATACCTTCGATGTAAAAACCAGTATAAATATTACTAACAATCCCGAATCAAAAGAAGTTATATTAAATGATGACTTTTTTACATATCATTGTAATAAATGTAATACCGGTCTTGTTTTAAACTATCCTTTTCTTTACAGGGATAATTTAAATGCCTATATGCTCTACTACCTTCCTGATGCTGATACAAAAAAAATAGATGAAATTAATCATCAGTTAAAAACAAATGACAATATAAACGAAGAATTGAGCACAATCTATACCTTAAGATTTGTGGAGGACCTCACTTCATTTAAAGAAAAGATCCACATCTTCGACAATGGTAAGGACGATATAGCTGTTGAGTTATATAAAACACTAATAATGTTAAGCCTAAAGGAGTCCCATGAAAGCTTTATGCCCTATGATGCCTTGTACACTAATGAAAACAAGCTGCTGATTATCGGAGAAAATGATAAATATATGAAATTAGGTATAGACGAAGATATATATGACAAATTACAAAATGATATCCTATCGGTTATATCAGATTCTTTGGGAAAAGGATTTTTGAATATAGATTCCCATTGGATAAAAGACAAATTTTACAATTAGTTTTTGAAAATTATGTGATATTTAAATTAACCCCTTGAAATTTTCATTGGATAGGTATAATATCATTTTAGCAACCACCCGGTTAGAGTGCTAACAGAAAAATACATAAAAAGGCAGGTGTAAAAATGAAGAAAAAGCAATTTAAAGCAGAATCCAAAAGACTTTTGGACCTAATGATCAATTCAATCTATACTCATAAAGAGATATTTTTAAGGGAAATAATCAGTAATGCCAGCGATGCCATTGATAAAAGATACTTCATGGCTTCATCTAAGGGAGAAACGGGGCTTTCCAGGGATACCTTTGAGATAAGGTTAATTCCTGATAAGGAAAACAAAACCCTTACCATCACCGATAATGGTATTGGTATGACCCTTGAAGAACTGGAAAACAATTTGGGAATAATCGCAAACAGCGGTTCTTTGAACTTCAAAAAAGAGAATAAGGACAGCAAGGAAGAGATCGATATCATAGGCCAATTTGGAGTGGGCTTTTATTCGGCCTTTATGGTAAGTAAAAAAATACAAGTTATATCTAAGGCACTAAACAGTGAAAAAGCATATATGTGGACAAGCGAAGGCGCCGATGGTTATTCCGTAGAAGAAGCTCAAAAGGATGAAGTGGGCACCGAAATAATACTCACCTTAAGGGATGACACCGAAGATGATGAATACAGCAAATACTTGGACGAATACGAAATTAGAAATTTAGTAAGAAAGTATTCCGATTATATACGCTACCCTATAATTATGAACTGTGAGAAATCAAGACCTGTTCCTGTAAGTGACGAGGAAAAAGAACAGGAAGATTACGAACCACAGTATGAAACATATTTCGAAGATGAAAAATTAAACAGTATGGTTCCCATATGGAAAAGAAAAAAAGGTGATGTTACAGAAGAAGAATATAGCGACTTCTATAAGGATAAGTTTTTTGATTGGGTTGACCCTCTAAAGGTTATAACCACCGATGTTGAAGGTATGATTTCATACAGCGCATTACTTTTTATCCCCGGTCAAATACCATATAATTTTTATTCCAAGGAATATCAAAAGGGCTTACAGCTTTATTCCAGCGGAGTTTCAATAATGGAAAAATGTCCCGACTTATTACCGGATTATTTTGGATTCGTAAGGGGCCTGGTGGATTCACAGGATTTATCACTAAATATTTCCAGGGAAATGCTGCAGCAGGATAAGCAATTAAAGGCCATTGCCACAAGACTGGAAAAGAAGATCAATTCCGAATTGATGGATATGCAAAAAAACGAAAGGGAAAAATACGAAAAGTTCTTTGAAATGTTCGGTACACAAATCAAATTCGGGGCTTATGATAATTTTGGCTCCAAAAAAGACAGCCTTAAAGATTTATTGATGTACTATTCAAATTCAGAAAAGAAGCTCGTAACTTTTTCGGAATATTTGTCAAGAATGAAGGAAGACCAAAAATATATATATTACGCCACGGGAGAGTCCATCGACAAGATAAGCAAAATGCCGCAAATTGAATCTATATTGGACAAGGGCTATGAAGTGTTATACTGCACAGAAGAAGTTGACGAATTCACATTAAAGATTCTTGGCTCCTATGACGAAAAGGAATTCAAGAGTGTTTCCGATAAGGATTTAGGAATTGAACTATCCGAAGAGGAAAAGAAAGCTGCCAAAGAAAAAAACGAAGAGAGTAAAAGTGTACTCGATGCAGTTAAAAACGCTCTAGGGGATAAGGTGGCTGCAGTAACGCTTTCCACCCGATTAAAGAATCATCCGGTTTGTTTTTCCTCCGGCGAAGGTTTATCAATTGAAATGGAAAAGGTTTTAAAGGCTCAAGCGGAAGCCCAAGGAAATAAAGAGTTTGATGGTATAAAAGCAGATAAAATCTTAGAGCTTAATAGCAATCACGAATTCTTCCAGGGATTAAAAAATGCTGTTAATGACGATGACAAGGAAAAAATATCCGATTATGCAAATCTTCTATATGATCAGGCTCTGCTCATCGAAGGTATGCCAATAGATGATCCGGTTTTCTTCAGTAACCTTATTTGTAAGCTTATGAAATAAGATTAAAGGACTCAGCTAAGCTGAGTCCTATTTTATTCTAAAAAACCTTCTATTATTATTTTTTCTGCTTCTTCTTCAGTGATACCTATGGTCATCAGCTTGGTCAACTGATCATTTGCTATTCTTCCCACCGTCGCCTCATGTATAAGCTCGGCCTCAGTGTTTGCCGCATAAATCTTAGGAGTTGACGCCACCTTAGCATTATCCATTATTATTGAATCACATTGAATATGGCCCTTGCATTTTGCGTTACCCGTTAAAGTCATATAGAAATTTTGTATCGAGTTTCCTTTAGCCACCGATCTGGAAATTATCTGGGCAGAAGCCCCGTCCCCTTTAATGATTACATCAATATTAGAGTCCGCACGTTGATTTCCGCTGGTCATAAGCCTTTCGGTAATGACAATTCTGGCATTTTCGTGAAGAATTATTTCAGTATTTCTAATTGTGCTGTCAACACCTTCTATTTGGGTCATGTCCAGTTCAGCAATGGCATTTTCCATTAATTCTATCTTAGTTTTTGGATTTAATATTTTTTCTCCGCTACCATTTCCTTCGCCATAGTGATTCTCTATATATTTTACCTTGGCATTTTCCCTGATTACAAAATCATGTATTCCATCATGCTCAGAGCAGCCATCACTATCATTATGTATTCCGCAACCGGCACTTATTGTAATATTAGAACCCTCTCCCACATCTATTGTATTATATACGGTATCATTTATTCCGCCCTCTGTAATCACAACGGGAATGCTAACGGTTTCATCCACCGTAAAGGGCTTTATGGTAACATTTATACCGGGTCTGTCTTCCTTATTGGTAATATTTATGTTCTCCGAAACCTTCCTGTCACAGCTGTGTCCGTTTATTCTTAAATTCATTGCTTCCGGGATTTTACCTGTGTCTGCAATTATTTCCAGTAGGCTCTTACCTGCTTCATTAACCTCTTTCGCCACAGTATTCACCCCCCTCGCAACAAGTCATTTCACACTTATCTAAATTATTGTTTAATATGCTCAAGAGTTTATTCTTATATGTCATTTGCGCAATCTCGCCCTTGTCAATAACCACTATTTCATCTGCCATTTCCATTATTCTCTCTTGATGGGAAATAATAACTACGCATGTATCTGTAAATCTGTTTAACCTTTTAAATGTTTTAATTAACAATTTAAAGCTCCAAAGATCTATACCCGCTTCCGGTTCGTCAAATAAAGCCAACTTTAAATCCTGTATGAGTATGCTTGCCAGCTCAATACGCTTTAACTCCCCTCCGGAAAAAGAGCTGTCTATACTCCTGTTAAGATATTCTTCCGGATCAAGCCCAACATCCAACAATGTATGAGTTATGCTCTTTCCTGATTCTCCCCGGGCCAGCTCCAACAATCTTCCGACCTTTAAACCTTTAAACTTGGCAGGGGATTGAAAAGCATATCCTATGCCTTTTTTGTTTCTTTCCACTATACTTAAATCAGAAATATCTTCCCCATCTAGAATTATTTGTCCCGAATTTTGGGGCATTATCCCCATAATACATTTTGCCAATGTTGATTTGCCGCCACCGTTTGGTCCGGTTATAACATATATTTTACCGGGCTCAAAATCTATAGATACATCCTTTAGTATCGCTTTATTATCGCCCTCATCTTCGATATCCACACAAATATTTTTTAGTTCCAATAAGTTCAAAATATACTCCTCCGTCAAAGTTTATGATTTACCATATGTTTATACCCTTAATCTTCTCCGTCAAACAAAATTTTTTCTGCCGAACCCGTTAAAGGTATCACATCATTTATATTTATATGCTGTAAATCAAATTTCCTGTTAAGGGCAGCAAAATGCTTAAGCCCAAAACCTATTTTATTTAAATATGAAAATACACCAATAGCTCCCGGCGGAAATTCATCCGCCCCTTTGCCATAAATGGCCCTTAAATCCGGTAAATCTTCAAATATATCCACCGTGCATTCGCCATTTGCTATTTTTTCGCCTCTTCTTTTGCCCACCATTGCCGCCGCCATAGCAGCTCTGCAAAGTCCTATATGGGTGACTTTACCATCCCCTATGGCCAAGGCCTTATATACTTGATCTTCCGATGCAAAGCCCCCTGTAATGGTTATTGCCGGTTTATATGACCCCTTTGGAAGTTTTTTAATGGTATCACAGACTATTTTTTCCAGCATCACTGTGGGGTATGACCATTCATTCATCATTTTACATGGGCTATAACCGCTTCCGCCTCCGGCACCATCAAATGTTATCATATCTATACATAAATTGCTAGCAATTTCTATTACTCTTTTAATATCTATTTTATCGTAGCCCGCCATTTTAAAATATATGTTTTTAACCCCCAGCTCTTTAAGCTCATTTATTCGGTTTTTTAAATATTCCTCGCTCCACATGGGAAGTCTTCCGTATTTGTAGAAGTTGGGGCATGTCCCCTCTTTAAATGCTTTTATAACCGCTTCATCCCTAGGATTAGGGTATACCAAATAACCCTTATCATATTCCTTCAAAGCTTCATCATGGTCCTTTAGCCTTATGACCGGTTGTATTCCCTTGGCCGATTGTCCAAACTTGAATTCAATACCCTCTATTCCCGCTTCTTTAATCGCATACTCGGGCACCCCAAACATGTCATCTTCATAATTGCACTGCAATATAAGCTGTCCGTATCCTCTATAATATTTATCATAAACCGCTTTTATTTGTTTTAAGAATTCAAACCCCACGACCCTTCCATTTTTCATCAAAAGATTCGGATCCTTATCAATAGCGCTTTCTCCTATTACACAAGGAATCCCCATCATGGCCGCTCCCGCAAAATAGTCCTTCCAATTGAGCTTTATAAGCGCCGGCAAAAATAACGGTAATTTAGTTCTGACTTTATTATCGTAACCGTATTCCCCTTCCAAATTAACATTAAAAACAGTGGCATTTTCCGCTGTGGGATTATCTAATCCCATAGCACCAAAAACCCTGCCGTTAATATTAAAGTGGGAATAATCAATGGGATATTCCTTTTCCGATGCCACTTGATTTGCGCCTGTGGTTGTGGGATAAACCGCCCTTGCCCCTATTATTGCAGCTATTCCTATTTCACAACTGCCATCACACCCATCATCGCAAAGGGAACACATGCCCGACTGGGGAGATATCAAAGAGCTTTTATTCCTGGAATTATTAAATGAAGATGTTAACTTTGGCGAATAAGACATGACTTTCCTCCTAAATATCTATTTCTCCTACATAATTTATATTGAATATTTTCCTGATTTTTTCCATTTCAGATGTCTGCCCCAAGGCCCACATTAATTTTGTAACTGCCGCTTCCGTTGTCATGTCCATAGCAGGAATAACCCCACAATTAAGTAGTTTACGTCCCACCTCGTATTGTGAAAAATCACTGGTCTCATATAGGCATTGACTGCATGTGACCACGGGGATTCCTTCGCTTATGAGTTTTGCCACACCTTCCAGTAAATTCCTTCTGCTGTAATGCATTCCCCCTAAACCAAAGGTCTCTATTACGACACCTTTGTAACCAAGCTCTTTAAGCATATATAATACCTCGGGTTCCGTTCCGGGAACCAACTTTAACAAAAAAACTTTATTTGAAATATTATCCATCAGTTTTGTTTTACCGTATTTTTTTATAGGGTTATTACCGTTTAATTTAAGTCCGTTTGCGGTTACCATCCCCAGATACTCGGCGTTGACACTTTCAAAAGCTTCAAACCCTAAGGTTCTAACCTTAACCGCTCTGCATCCCTTTATAACCTTATTGTTAAATGCTATAGAAACTCCAAAAATATTTGCCTCTATGGCAGAAAACGCAGTATAAAGATTGTTTTTGGCATCGGTTAATAAATGATCGATGGGCATCTGTGATCCCGTTAAAACCACCGGTTTTTTTAAATTCATCAGCATATAGCTTAGCATGGAAGCTGTATATGCCATGGTATCCGTCCCATGGGTAATAACTATACCATCATACGCCTTTAAGTTATCAAAGACGGCTTTGGCAATTATTCTCCATTCCTCCGCCTGTATATTTGAGCTGTCCAAGCTAAGGATATCCTTTGTGTCAACCATAAAATAGTTGTAAATATCTTTAGCATAGCTTAAAAGCATATTCGAATCCATTTCAGGCTTTGCGCCCTCTCCGTTATCCTTTGCGGATATGGTGCCCCCGGTGGTAAGCAATAGGACTTTCTTCATCTTTTCCTCCAATTAGATTAATTCAGGAGCTTCAGCACTAATAACTCCCCTCATATCTTTTAATGCTTCTTCTACGGCATTTAAGCCAAAGTGAATATCACTTCTTTCCATGGCAGTAGACATGCAAAACATTCCTCTTTCCGCATCAAATACTCCTTTGTTTAAAAGGGAGATAAACAACAGTTTATTCAGTTCTTCATGGGAAGATGCCACATCTCTGTAGTTTTTTACATCCTCATCTTTAAATATTATGTTATATATGGAGCCTTCTCCCGATACCCTAATATTAAGGCCTAATCTTTCATATACTTTAAGTAATCCCTGTTTGAATTCATTGCCCAGTTCATTCACCTTCTTAACCGCATTTTCGTCATATTTTTCCATGGCGGCTACTCCTGCGGCCATACCCAGAGCATTTCCGTTAAATGTCCCCGAATGATACATCTTTTTTTCCCTAGGATCATAAAGCTTCATTATTTCTTCTTTTCCGCCAAAGGCCCCGATAGGCGTGCCGCCACCTATAATCTTCCCCAGTGTGGTAAGATCCGGTGTGATTCCGTAAAACTTTTGTGCCCCTCCCGTAGTAAGCCTTGCCATTACAACTTCATCGAATATAAGGAGGATTCCGTATTCCCTTGTTATATCCCTTAAGAACCTGAGGTATTCAATATCCGGAGTAATCTGTCCCGCAGAACCCATTATAGGCTCTATAATCAGGCAGGCCACATCCTCATGATTCTTTTCGATTGCGGCTTTTGTTCTCTCAATATCATTAAAAGGTACAACAATAACATCTTCCAATGCTTTTGATGAAACCCCTCTGCTTTCCGGTATAACCTTTATATTATCCAAGCTTCCGGCTTTTTTTATATTTGGATCCACACTTGCCTCAAAAACATCTGTTGTACCGTGATAGCCTCCTTCAGTTTTAATAATCTTAGCTTTACCGGTATATGCCCTTGCTATTCTTAGGGCATGCATGTTTGCCTCCGTCCCTGAATTAGTAAATCTAATTAAATCTATCCCCGGAAATCTATTCACAAGAATTTCCGAAAGCTTAGTTTGCATTTCAAAGGGTGCGGTAAATGCCGTGCCCATTTCAACCTGTCTTCTCACTGCTTCCACTACATCCTTATCCCCATGTCCATGAATCAAAGATGTATAGTTATTTTGAAAATCCAACAGTCGGTTTCCATCCACATCCGTCATATATGCACCGTATCCATAGGCTATAAAATGTGGAAACGGGTAGAAATAAGTAGCTGTTCTGGTATCCCCTCCCGGTAAAACCTTACAAGCTCTTTCATAACATTTCTTTGAATTCGGTCTATTATCAACGTACCTTTCAATTTCTTTTTTTAAATATTCATCAAATACCTTTCCCATTATAATACCTCCTACCTTTTTATAGTATCACAAATCATACAAAAAAACACCTTGCAATATAACTATTACAAGGTGTAAACAAAAGACTACTTGTTATCAACCTCATCGAAATGAATTTTATCGTTCATTTCTAGAGCCATATCAATGATTTCCAAAGCATCTTCTTTAGTAAATACAAGTCTTCTGGACATAACATCCTTCATAAAATGCAACACATAATACCTGTTATCAGGAACCGTTTCTCTATGTATATCCGTTATATCCTCAAAGCTCCAACAATCCTTATGTTTGAAAAAAAGCACATCATAAACAATCTCAATCCCATATATGGTCACATAGGTTTCCTTTTTCATTATGGTAGCCAGAATTATAATTATGCCAACGGGAATGGAATATTTTGCAGTGGTTATAATTCCAAGTATTATTAAAGCAACACCACCGATTAAGGCTGCTATTCTCGTTGATGTTCTCATGGCTTTTTCATCATAAGCTTTGTATTTACGCATCTTTCTTTTCAGCTTTCCTTTTTTCCTTAAGTTCTTTTATCTCTGCTCTTGTCTTACCGTCATACTCCTTGTATTTAACTCCTATTCCCAGATAAGAAATAACAATTGCCAATACAGGATTTACCAGGTTCATAAATGCATACGGCATAAATGCCCAGTTCGAAACTCCTAAAGTGGCTGCCTGATAAGCACCGCAACCATTCCATGGTATCATTGGTGACCACAATGTTGCACCGTCTTCAGTGGTTCTTGATAAGAAGCTTCTGCTCAAACCCTTTTCATCAAAAGCGCTGGCATACATTCTTCCCGGTACCAATATTGCCAAATACTGGTCAGTTAATACTACATCGCAAATTATTCCGGTAACTATTGTTGCAAATACAAGACCTCCGACTGTCTTAACTTTTTTAACAACCCCACCTAATAATACTTCCACGAATCCGCATTTCTCTAAAATTCCTCCAAAGAACAATGCGAACATTATTAGTGATATGGTCCACATCATTGAGTCAACACCGCCTCTGTTAAGAAGCTTATCTGCTACGCCGTTTCCTGTTTCAATGCTGAATCCATATTGAAGTCCTCCGAAAACATCAGGAAAGCTTGCCCCTTGAGCTATCATAGCAACAACGCATCCTACGGCTGCTGCCAGTAACAGTGAAGGTATAGCAGGTATTCTCTTAATGGCTCCGTAAACAACCACCAATACAGGTAGCATTATCCATGGTGATATATAGAAATTATCAGCTATGGCATTTTGGATATCCGTTGCCAATGTAGCATCATATCCTGCTTCATCCACAACCATAGCGCCAACTATTGCATAAAGGATTAATGCAATACTAAATGATGGTATAGTGGTGGTCATCATTGCTCTTACATGATCGTATAAAGGTGTCTCAGCTCCTGCTGCAGCTACATTAGTACTGTCTGACAGTGGAGATAATTTGTCTCCCGTATATGCTCCGGATATTACCATACCTGCCGCAAGAGCAGGATTAATGCCAAGACCCATTGCTATACCCATAAGGGCAACCCCTACTGTACCGGATGCTGTCCATGAAGAACCTGTAGCCATTCCAACTATAAATGTTAATATACATCCTACAACAAGAAATGCTCCCGGTGATATCAGTTCCAACCCGTAATATACCATAGCAGGCATAGTCCCTGACCAAACCCATGAACCTATAAGCATACCTACGCACATAATGATAAGCAATGCTTCAACGGTTCTTTTAATGCTATCTAAGCCTCCGGCCAAAACAGCTTGCCAAGAATAGCCACATTTCATAGCCACCAAAGCAGCCACGATGCTTGAAGCAACTATCGGCATATGGGGTTCTATTCCCCACTTTACTGTACTTACGATTATAATTACCATCATAAATACAATCGGGATGAATGCTTCCCAAACTTTAGGAAGTCTTGGTGTTCTTTCTTTACTCATCTTTTCCTCCTTATAATAATAGTGAATTATTCCTATTATTATTTATGAGCAATTTTCATGCCAATTTTTAAGCCTTTATTTTCGTTGAAACTTCAAGCCTATTATATTTAATATGTAATTAATGAGAAATTAATTTCAGCAATTCATTTTTAGGTATGAAAATTTATTCACAGTCCCTAAGACTCGGGATATCGATTTCGTATAGTCCTATTTTATTCCACATCTGCCTAGGTGTTATTCCCAACAATGAAGCACACTTAGTAACATTTCCGTTTGTAGTTTCCAAAACTTCAATAATGTATTTTTTCTCGAATTCTGCTCTGGCATCTCTTAAGTTAAGCTTATTATCGACCCTTAAATTATCTTCATTTATGTTAATGTTTACGGGCATAAGCAATTCTGCCACCGTCACATGTCCATCCTTACTTAGGGCTATCATTCGTTCAATAATGTTTTTTAATTCCCTTACATTCCCGGGGTAATCATATGTCATAAGAAAATCCATAACGGAATCATCTATTTTCTCTATTTTTTTCTTCTGATCCGCTTCGGTTCTTCCTATAAAAAACTCTATTAAATCGGGTATATCTTCTCTTCTTTCCCTAAGTGGCGGAATATTTAATGTTAGGGTATTTATTCTATAGAGTAAATCCTCTCTAAAATTACCTTCCCTTATGGTTTTATCCGGGGATTTATTTGTCGCCGATATAAATCTCACATCCAGCCCTATTTGCTTGTTCCCACCGACTCTTTCGATTCTTTTTGTTTCCAATGCCCTAAGAAGCTTTCCCTGCGTAGTGATGGGAAGATCACATATCTCATCTAAAAACAAAGTCCCCAAATTAGCCTCTTCAAATCTCCCTATCCTTCTTTCCACAGCTCCGGTAAACGCTCCCTTTTCATGGCCGAAAAGCTCGGATTCTATGACACCCTCAGGAAACACCTGGCAATTAACGGGAATAAAAGGCTCTTCCCTTCTTACACTGATTCTATGTATGTAGTTTGCTATAACTTCCTTACCTACTCCGGATTCTCCAAGCAATAAAATATTAATACCCGTATCCGCAGTCCTCTTACACATTTCCAAAAGATTTAAGAATTTATCGTTCTTTGAGTCCAAATAAAAGGCTCCGTTATCCTGGTTTTTTAGCATTATATTGCTTCTTTTCTTAAACCTGTTGATTTTTGCCAAGCCGTTTACCTTTAGCACCAATTCCTCCAGATCTCTGCTTTTAACAAAATAGTCTAAAGCTCCTATTTTTATTGCTTCTACGGCGCTTTCAATGCTCCCGTATGCCGTCATTACAATAATATCAATGTCACTGTTTATCTTCTTGGCTTTTTCTATGAATTCTATACCATCCATAACCGGCATTTTTAAATCAGTAATGATTAATTCCACATCATTATTTAGTAATATTTTTAAAGCTTCTTCACCATTTGAAGCAGTAAGGGCATTGTATCCTGCGTCCTTCAAAATGAAAGAAACCACATTCTGATATTCCTTTTCATCATCTACAATCAGAATATTATATATTGGTATATTATTCATCAATTCCTCCTTCTATGGGTAGTTCTATATGAAAGGTGGTACCTATACCCATATTACTGCTCGCCGTAATCTTTCCGTTAAGCTTTTCGATTTCTGTGGTAATAATATATAGTCCTAAGCCGGTTCCGCTTTCTTTTGTAGTATAAAACGGATTAAATATATTCTCCAGCTCCGTTTCATCCATCCCGCATCCATTATCAGATACTTCTATGATTAAAAGGCTTCCCATCTTTTCTATCTTTATTTCTATTCGTTTAAAGTCCCTAAACACATTTTCAAAGGAATCAATACTGTTATTTAAAAGATTCAAAATCAACAGTTTAAATATATCTTCGTTGGCTTTAACCTTTATGCTTTTAGGAAAATTGTACTTTATCTCAATATTCTTAGCTTTTATATTTTTTTCTTCCAAATCAATAATCGAAGAAATCAAAGCGCCCAAATCCACCCAGCTGTTTTGTTCATTTGAAAGTCTTGAGAACCTGAGCAAATTATCTATAAGACCGCTGATTCTATCCACGGAATCGTTCATCACATTTAAGGCATGCCTAGATATCTCATCTTCGCAATATCTCTTAATCACATATCCATAGCTTTTTATAAGTCCCAACGGATTCCTTATTTCATGGGCCAGCCCCGCAGAAAGCTGCCCCACCGCAATCATTTTAGTTTCCTGTCTGGCTCTTTTTTCATTGATATATTTATCAGTGTAATCTTCAACGGTAATTAAAATCTTATCATCATTTTCGAATTCTTTGTTTAAAATATTATAATACTTGTTTTTAACAGAAATATATTTATTCTCTTCCTCCAGATCTATAAAGGGCTTTAACTTTTCAATATCAAAACAATTCCTGTTTATCAAATCTTCCCTTTTAATCCCCAATATATTTAACAATCCGTTATTGCACTCAAGTATTCTTTTGTCCCTATTTATTACCAATATCCCCCGGCTCAGAGTATCAATTATAACTTTTAGCTCTTCCTTGCTTTCATAAAGTTCCCTGGTTTTTTCATTTACCTTTTGAGCAGTCATATAATTCCATGTGACAAAAAATGCTATAACGGCAACAGCTATTAGAATTATACCGTACACATAATCATATCTCTTCATATCCTTAACGGAAGGAGTAAAAGACCCAAACCACTTGCTTTGCGTTTGCATTATTAAATTCTTTTGTTTCATGGAGACTATGGCTTTTTCCAATATGTTTAGCAGCTTGGAATTTCCTTTTTTAGTGGCTAGGCAAACTTCCTTTCTGTACAAAGCATATTCAAGAAACTTGTATTCCGATTGTCCTGTTCCCTCATTCAGAATATATGATATTTGGGTTTCATCTCCTGCCAATCCTTCTACAGCACCCTTTTGCAACAGATCTATCCCCTCATAAACATCCTTTACTTTTATAATGCTTACATTCTGCTTATCGCTAAAATATGTTTCCGTTGCATCAATGATATCATCTTCTTCTAAAACCGCAAGCTTTATATCCTTTACTTCGGTAAGCTTGTCGATGGGAGAATTGTATTTAACTAAAACCTTTCCATGCAATACATAAAGGGGTTCGGTAAAATCAAAAGTCTTTTCTGTTTCCGCAGTCCTTTCAACAGCAGCTATATCTATTTTACCTGTCAAAATGGCATCTTCCATAAGTTCCGGAGACATGGGCTTTATCTCTATTTCCTCCTCGGTCTCTATGGATATTTGGGAAAGAAAATCCACCATCATACCTTTAAATCTTCCTTCATAATCGGTGAATGCTAAGGGAATTTTGTCATCATAAGTGCCCAAAACAAGATTCTCGCTGTTCAAATAGAATTTCTCCCGATAACTGATTTCTCTGGAATATTTTATATATTCTAACCAGTCCATATTATATCTGATCATAATATCGACGCACTTTACGGTAAATATTATAAAGGCAAATGTAACCATAAGTAATATCAATCTTCTCTTCATATATCACCCATTATCCAATCATAGACAAGCCTTGCCATTTTATGATGACCTTCTTCATCCAAGTGCAACCCATCTATTTTACCAACCGTTACATAATTTTTTGCATCCAAAAAGCTATAACCTTTTTTAGCCGATACTCTTCTTAAGTATTCACTCATATTCTTGGATTTTTCCATTGTCTTTTCGTCTTCGAAATCATGACTAAAACAAGATTTAAATAATGCCTCTGTAATCAAGGGCGGAGAAACTATCAATACTTTAGGCGTTTTTCTTGCAATATCCAGCCAATATCTGTTTGCCTTTTCAAATAATATTTCCGCATTTTCAGAAATATCCTTTAATGATAATCCGTAACTCTTTTTCAAGTCATTCGTTCCAAGCATAAGCACAAAGTAATCTAAGGGATCATGACTTTTTAAACAAGGCTGTAAAATATAATTACCACTCATATAACCGCTTTTATGATCATCCGTGTTAAAAGTCCTGCCATTCTGGCCCTCTTCTATTATTTGATATTCGCCTCCGAGCATCTCCTGTAAAACCAAAGGCCACCTAGTTTTTTCATCAAATCTCGTTCCATTTGTGGGGTTATAACCCCAGGTATTGGAGTCCCCAAAGCAAAGCACCCTTGTTTTCATAATATCAGCTACTCCGTTTTCTTAATATACTATCATAAAATCGGACAATTTAAAACGCCGGAATAAAATTATTCCAGCGTTTAATATAAGTTATTATTTATTTGCGGCAAAGTATTCTTTTGCAAGCTTGACAACCACAGGGCTAAGTATTACCAAAGCTATTAGGTTAGGTATAGCCATTAAACCAAGACAGGCATCTGCCAATGTCCAAACCAATTCCAAACCGCCTATGGCACCAATTATTATAAATATACACCATGCTATTCTAATAGGCATAACTGTTTTTGCTCCAAATAGATAATCTGCGGATCTTTCGCAATAATAATTTGCAGAAATCAAACATGACAAACCAAATAATACCGTTGAAATCATTACTATATAACTACCGATACCAAAAGGCAGTGTCACATCAAAAGCTTCCATTGTAAGCTCTGCTCCGGATATACCTGTTTCCCATACGCCGGATATTACAATTGCAAGACCTGTAATTGTAGCTATTATTATTGTGTCAACGAAAACTTCAATGGATCCCCATATACCTTGCTCAACCGGATGGCTAACCTGGGCACTACTATGAATTATAGGTGAACTACCCATACCTGCTTCATTTGAGAATAAACCCCTTGCCATTCCTATGGTAATTATCTGCATAACGGTGGCTCCTGCAAATCCTCCGGTGGCTCCCATCGGAGAAAAGGCACCCTTGAATATTTGTGCAAAAGCAGAAGGCACATCACTTATATTAAGTACAATGATTGCAATTCCCGCCAATATGTATATACCTGCCATTATTGGGGTAAGGAACTGACATACCTCTCCTATTCTTTTTATTCCGCCAAGTATAACAACTGCTGTTATAATTGAAAATATAATACCTGTTATTAATGGATTAATACCCCACTGGGCTTCCACCGATAAACAAATCGAGTTTGTATCAACAATTGCTCCAACAACAAAATATGCTATTATAACCATAACGCTGAAGAATGCAGCTAACCATTTTTGATGCAAACCATTTTTAATATAGTACATTGCTCCACCTGCATAGTTGCCATCGGGTCTAAGCTCTCTGTACTTTATACCTAAAGTGATTTCGGCAAATTTAGTTGCCATTCCAAAGAATGCAGCCACCCACATCCAAAACAGTGCTCCGGGTCCACCTATACCAATGGCGGTTGCAACTCCTACTACATTTCCCGTTCCTACTACAGCGGCTATTGATGTTAGACCTGCTTGGCCTGATGTTATATTACCTTCCCCATCAGCATCTTTTGAAAATGCCTTACCGATAGTGTGCTTCCAAATGTACTTGAATTTAAATACCTGCACAAATTTCAATTTAATTGACAATAGGATGCCTACACCCACCAAAAGTGCAACCATATAAGGTCCCCATACAAGATTGTCAACTGCTACTATAATGTTACTGATACTTTCCATAATTAATCCCTTTCTTTAAATATAATATCGTATTAACATTATAAGCAAATTCCATGCCATTAAAAAAAACCCTAAAAACAGGGATTTTTGCCGAAATCAACAAAATACGGATGAAATTAATTTCGTAAAAATGAAATTAATTTCATCCGCCTTCTAATGCTTTATTTCATATTGGTTCAGCTTATTCCAAAGCTGCCTTTTAGTGATTCCCAAAACATCAGCACTTTTATCCATATTATTTCTATTGTTTTTAAGAGTCTCCGATATATATTCTTTTTCAAATTCAGCCCTGGCTTGTCGCAAGGTTTCATCACCCATTTTCTTTAATATCTTCTCTTTTACATATCTGCTATTATTGGTGGGCACAATCAATTCGTTAATTGTTATTCTTCCATCTCTACTCAATGCAATAGTTCTTTCCAGTATGTTTTTTAATTCCCTGATATTACCCGGGTAATCATATTCCAGCAAAAACTCCATTACATCCTCATCAATTAATTTAACCCTTTTTTTCTGATCTATTTCTATCATTCCAATGAAGTATTCTATAAGGCCCTTTATATCTTCTTTTCTTTCCCGTAAAGGCGGAATGTTAATAGTTAATGTGTTTATCCTATAAAGCAGATCTTCCCTAAAGATTCCGTCATCAATCAACATGTTCAAATCCTTATTTGTGGCAGATATGAATCTAAGATCAAGATCTATAATTTTATTACTTCCCACCCTTTCTATGGATTTACTCTCTATGGTTCTTAGGAGCTTCCCCTGGGTAGCCATGGGCAAATCTCCTATCTCATCCAAAAAAACAGTGCCATAATTGGCTTCCTCGAACCTTCCTATTCTTCTTTCTATTGCCCCTGTAAACGAACCCTTCTCGTGTCCGAAAAGCTCAGACTCTATGGTTCCTTCAGAAAAGGTTTGGCAGTTGACCGGCACAAAAGGTTCCTTATATCTGTCACTTAATCTATGTATATAGTTGGCAATAACCTCTTTCCCCACTCCGGATTCCCCAAGCAAAAGAATATTTATATCGGTATTAGCCGTCCTGTTACACATTTCTATAACCTTGATATATTCTTCATTCTTAGAATCCAAAAATATATCTCCCCCGTCTCTCTGCTTTATCAATACCGATGCCCTTTTTTGAAGCTTTGTCATATCATATATTCTGTTTACTATCATTATCAGTTCCAAAAGATTATTACTCTTAATGTAATAATCATCCGCCCCTGACTTCATGGCACTTATGGCACTTTCCACACTGGCATATGCAGTCATAACAACAATTTTAGTTTCCGGGGATACTTCCCTAATCTTATCAATTAGCTCAAAGCCATCCATAACAGGCATCCTTAAATCAGTGATAATTAAATCCACATTATTGTCATTTATATATTTTACAGTCTCCATTCCGTCCTGACATTTATGCACCGCATAACCTTCCTCTTCCAATATCAAGGAAACCACATTTTGATACTCCACTTCGTCATCAACTACGACAATCTTAAAATACTTATTCTTATTCATTAATATTTCCCTCCAAAAGCGGTATGTTTATAATAAATTTTGTTCCTATATTTTTTTCGCTTTCAATACTTATTTTGCCGTTTATCCTTGTCAGCTCGTTATTAATAATATATAGTCCCAATCCCGTTCCATCTTTTTTTGTTGTAAAAAAAGGATTAAATATATTTTCCAATGCATCTTCATCTACACCGGCTCCGTTATCTTCCACCGTAAGTTCCAGGCTTCCGTCTTTGGCAATTATTCCTGCTATTTTAATCATATTCCCCGGCTTTGCATAAGGGAAAGCATCTATACTATTGTTTATTAAATTCATGATGCACATCTTTAGAATTTCTTCATTAGTCTTCACTATGGTATTATCGGGGATTTCTATTACTATTTCTATTTTTTTATTGTCCAATTTCTTTTTTTCCAAAACCACTATGCTTTCAATCAATTTCTTAAGATCAAAAACTTTATTTTCCTCCATGGAAAGTCTGGAGAAGCTCAAAAGATTTTCTATCAATCCATTAATTCTCTGTACGGATTCATCAATAACTCTGACGGCATGCTTGTCTTTTTCGTCAGAATGTCTGTCCAAAACAAATACATAGCTTCTTATCAGTCCCAAAGGATTTCTGATCTCATGGGCTAGTCCTGCTGATAATTGGCCCACAGCTATCATTTTACTCTCCTGCCTTGCTCTTCTTTCATTGATGTGTTTTTCTGTATAATCTGCTATAGCAATAAGCATTTTATTCTTTTCTTGCCTGAAAAGTCTTTTAGTCACAAGAAAATATGAATTTTTTATTCTTATCATCCTTTCACTATCAGATTCAGTTAGCTCTTCATCAAGCAAATGCTCAACATAAGGAAAAAGCTCATCAATTTCCGAATATTTTCTACCGATTATATCCCTTGTGGATAATCCCAGCAGTTTAGTTACGGAGTCATTGCATTCCTCAACTACATTTTCATTATTTATAACTATCAATCCGTCATGCAAGGTATCTAGGATTATTCTTAAGGATTCTTTGTTCTCGTTTAATTCTTCCGTTCTTATTTTTACTCTGTTTGCGAGAGTAAAGTTCCAAAGTATACCAAAAAGACCCATAAGTAGTGCTATTGTAATTGTTTTTGTAAGTACATCGTATTCTTTGATATCCAAAACCTCAGGTTCATAACCACTGAACCACTTATCCTGAGTTTGTACTATAAGATTCTGTTTTTTCAGGGACATGATGCCTTTATTTAATATGTCTATCAATATTTTATTGTTTTTACTTGTTGCCAAGCACACATTTTTTGTATATAAGGAATCATCGATGAATTTGTATTTATCCTCATAACCCATATCGTTTATTATATAGGCTATTACCGTTTCATCCCCCGCCACACCATTTACTTCGCCTTCAATCAAAAGCTCCAGGGCTTTTCTTATATCTGAAGTATATACAAACTCAATATTATTGCTGTTAATAAAATACTTGCTTGCCATCTCTTCCATATAGTCGCCCTTAACTATGGCTATTCTTGTATTATCAATTTCCGTCAGTTCCCTATTATTTATGGTATCATCCCCCAAAATCTTACCATTCAAAACATATAAAGGTTGGGTAAACAAGAATTTCTTGTCCCTCTCTTCACTTTCAAAAAGATCGGCAATATTTATGTTTCCTTTTTCCAGCTCATCAAGAAGAACCGACCACTCTAAGGGTCTATACCTAATATTCTTACTTATATCTATGGAAAGCTGTGATACAAACTCCACCACCATCCCGGTATTTTGATTGTTCTCAGGGTTTACAAAGGAAAGAGGCGGTGCCATTCTATCCATGCCGAATATTAATTCATTTTCCTCCAAATACTCTATTTCTTTTTCGTTTAAAGGCATTGAATATTTTATATATTCATATATGCTTAATCCATATTTTATATAAATCGAGTATATCTGTACAAATATAATGCTTATAATCACAAAAAAAAGTAATACAAAAAGCTTCTTATTCTTCCCTATTGTTTTAGTTATTCTATTATTCTTCCTGTCCACAACAACCTCCCCATAGCTATTAGGCTAATTATACATAGACCCGCTATCCTTTTCAACCCTGTAGTTATTACCGTTGAATCCCCTATTAATCTGTGATAATATTAGCTTGAGAAATTCATAGAAAGAAGGAAACAAAAAAATGTACCCAAAGATGATAATAGACTTAAACAAGCTTAAGAAAAATTTAGATGCCGTGGCAAAGATTACAAAGGATGACGGTAATTGTTCGCTGATGATAGTAACCAAGGGCCTTTGTGCAGATCCTAAGATGGTTCAAATGGTAATAGGGCATCCTAAGGTGGATTATGTGGCGGATTCAAGAATAACGAACATAAAGACCTATAGCGAATCAGCAAGAAAAAACAATAAAATGACAGTGCTTTTAAGAATCCCCATGCATTGCGAAATAGAAGAAGTGATCGAATATGTGGATTTGAGCTTCAATTCCGAAATTTCCACCATCAGACTTTTAAATGATGAAGCAAAAAACAAGGGTATAATTCATAGAATTTTACTTATGATTGACCTGGGAGATTTAAGGGAAGGATTATTCTTTAGGGATGAAGAGATTATTTTTGATTATGTAAAAGAAATCCTTGATATGGAAAACATAGAGCTTTACGGAATCGGTGTTAATTTGACTTGTTACGGCGCAATTATACCAAAGAATGATAATCTATCACTACTTGTGGATTTGGCAAAGAAATTGGAAAACCATTTTGATATTAAACTGGAAATGATATCAGGGGGAAATTCAAGCTCCATCTATCTGATTGAAAAGGGTGAGCTTCCAAAGGGAATTAACAATCTAAGGTTGGGAGAAGCATTTTTATTGGGTAACGATACTGCCTATGAAACACAGCTTCCCGGAACTACTGATGAATCCCTTATCCTGCAAGCCCAAATAGTAGAGTTAAAGGAAAAACCTTCTCTGCCTATAGGTGAGGTGGGGGTTGATGCCTTTGGCCAAAAACCATACTATGAAGACAGGGGTATAATGAAGCGGGCAATTGTAGCCCTAGGAAAGCAGGACACTGATTTGGGTAGCATGACACCCCTTGATTCTGAAATTCAAATAATGGGAGGCAGTTCGGACCATACCATCTTGGATTTAACAAAATGCACTAAGGAATATATGGTGGGAGATATAGTTAGCTTTAAACTCGGTTATGGTGGAATGCTTAAAAACATAACCAGTAAATATGTGGAAAGGGAGTATGTGGAATAATATGGATAATTTAGTAATAACCATAGGCCGAGAATTCGGAAGCGGTGGCCATGAAATAGGTAAACGATTGGCCAAAATATTAAATATTTCATTTTATGATAATGAACTGATTGATTTGGCAGTTGAAAAGACAGGTTATCACAAGGACTATGTTAAAAACCACGATGAAAAGCCTCCGACATTTTCTCCGGGAAGTCTTTTGACGGTCTTTGCCCCGGAATACTATCAATTAACCAATTTGGACAATATTCAAATACAAGAATATAATATTGTCAAGGAAATAGCCCAAAGGGAATCATGTGTGATTGTTGGCAGAGGAGCCGATTATGCACTAAGGGAAATGGGCAGCATAAATATCTTTTTGTATGCCCCATTGGAGTACAGAATAAAGCGTAAGCTGGCCATAGATAAAAACAAAAATCATTTAACTTATCAGGAAATGGAAAAGCTTGTTCATCAAGTTGATAAACAAAGAAAAAGATATTACGAGTATTACTCTGATAAAAAATGGGGAAACTGTAACACCTATGATTTATGTGTAAATACAAGTGCTTTGGGTATAGAAGGTACCGTAGATTTAATTCTCGCCTTTGTCAACAACTATGGCAGAGGATCAATATTACCTGATTGATGGAGGAATCATGAATATAACCGATAGAATAAATGCAGCAACAAATTATTTAAAAGATTTAGATATAAAAACACCGAAGGTTGCCATCATACTAGGTAGCGGATTAGGGGACTTTGCAAAGGCTTTGGAGGAAGCAAAGGAAGTAAAATATAAGGATATCCCGGGTTTCCCAATATCCACTGTAATAGGGCATGAAGGTTCCCTGTATTTTGGTTGCTACCAAAACATCCAAGTTATGCTCATGTCAGGTAGATTCCATTACTATGAGGGATATTCCCAAAAAGAAATCACCATTCCCATAAGGGTCATGAAAAACCTTGGCATTGAGACCCTAATAATTACAAATGCCGCCGGGGGAATTAACAAGGACTTTAAAGAGGGCGCCCTAATGCTTATTAATGATCATATCAATTTATCAGGTTCTAATCCCCTAATGGGACCAAACCTTGATGACTTTGGAACCAGATTTCCCGATATGAGCGATGTGTATTCAAAAGAATTGAGGGAGAAGCTTATTGATGCGGCCAAGGAAGAGGGATTAGCCCTTACTGAAGGTATATATGCCATGATGAGCGGTCCCAGCTTCGAAACCCCTGCCGAAATAAAATATCTTAGAACCATCGGCGCAGACGCCGTTGGAATGTCCACAGTACCCGAGGCCATAGTGGCATCCCATTGTAACATGAGAGTATTGGGTATTTCCTGCATTACAAATATGGCAGCAGGTATTCTAAATCAAAAGCTTACCCATGAGGAGGTCTTCGAAACAGCCCAAAGGGTAAAAACGGATTTCAAAAAGATACTTGAATTATGTATTTTATTAAGCTCAAAAAAAGAGGTTTAAACCTCTTTTTTTATTTCGTTACTATTTAATTTTACCCCGGCCTCTATGGCATTTACCGGGCAAACATTAATGCAATCCTTGCACCTTATACATTCCGGTGAATTTATATTATTCAAAACATCCACTTTCATTTTACAAGCGCTTACACACTTTTGGCATTTTATGCATTTATCTTGGTCTACTTTCATTTGATAAAAGCTAAACCTGTTGAATATTCCATATATACCGCCTAATGGACACAAATACTTACAAAAAGGTCTGTATATTTTCATTGAAGCAATTATGATAAATGCTAATATTCCTAATTTATAGTTGAATAAAACTCCCAAAGCGCCCCTAATATCCATATTTGTAATGGCAAGGGGAATACCTGCCTCAAGAGTCCCCGCAGGACAAAGATATTTGCAAAAATAAGGAGTTCCGTTTCCAAAATCATCAACTAATAAAAGTGGTCCTAGTATTACCAAAACTATTAGTACAATATATTTAATATATCTTAGTTTATTATCAAACCTAAACTCATTATGCTTCTTAACGGGTATCTTGTATAATAAATCCTGTAAAAACCCAAAGGGACATAGGAATCCGCAAATAAATCTGCCCAGCACCACACCAAAAAGCATTATCAGTCCAAGCACATAAAAACTAAAATTGTTTTTTTTATCCCCCAAAACAGCTTGTAAAGAACCTATGGGGCATGAACCCAAAGAACCCGGGCAACTGTAGCAATTAAGCACAGGTACACAGGTTGCTTTTAAACCGCCTTTATAGATTTTACCATTTATAAAGCCATACAGGTATCCGTTGAAAAACACCGTACTTATTGATTGTATTATCCTTCTCATCAGCCTATACCTATACATTCCAGACATATTCTAACGGCCTTGATAAAAACGGTCTCATATTCATTTATGTAAATGCCAAAAGCAATAAGTACTACCGCTATAATTAGCATTATATATTTGAGTTTAACCATTATGTCCACCTTTCTAGGTAGATTATAACATTTTAATTTAGCTTTGAATAGTTTTGATTTCTTCAAATCTTTTTACTTTACCTGAAGTTGTTTTAATCATCTCTTCATCAGTTATTATTATCCTTCTGATTTGCTTATACTTTGGTAATGTATCATTTATCTTATCCACATCTTTTTTTATAATTGTTTCAATTTCCTCTTTGCTGCAGTCAAAGTATTCGTTATCATATACTATCTTCAAGTAAAGAATTAAATCCCTTTCATCCTCTTTATTTGGTATTCCCAATACTACATTTTCCTTAACATAAGGTAAATTCGCATATGTGATTTCCAATTCCTCAGGATAAATATTCTTGCCGTTTTTCAATACTATTACGTTTTTCTTTCTTCCCCTTAGGAAAAGGAATCCATCATTATCTATATATCCCAAATCTCCTGTATAGAACCATCCATCTTTTATTACCGCATTGGTCTCTTCTTCGTTTTTATAATAACCCATCATAATATTAGGTCCCTTGGCAATTACTTCGCCAACACCTTCATTGTCAGGATTATCAATTTTTACTTGAATATCAGGAAAAGCTATTCCCACTGAACCCAGCTTCATATTATTAGGATTTTCTGCTGTCAGAATAGGCGATGTCTCCGTAAGACCATAACCCTGCACCGTCATTATTCCCAAATCGGTAAATCCTTTAAGTGCCTCCGGATCTATTGCTGCAGCTCCGCTTATTATGAACCTTATCTCTCCGCCCAGCTTATCAAGTATTCCCTTGAATACTTTCCTTCTGATATCTATACCAACCTTCAAAAGGCCATTACATACCTTCGTCATAAACCTAAGCTGTCCCAGCTTTCCCTGCTTTTCTGCCTGATTGATAATTTTTTTGTATATGGATTCGATTAGCAATGGCACCGCAACAAAAACCGAAACCTTGTATTCCACCATATTCTGCTGAATATATTTTAACCCGTCGCAATACACTGTTTTTGCTCCCGATGCTATCATAACCCATTGTCCGGTGGATCCAAAGGTATGATGATAAGGTAAAAACGCCATATTAACATCACTTGGATAAAACGGCTCCACATTAACTGCTGCCGCTATATTGGTAGCCACATTTCTCTGTGTAAGCATTACTATTTTTGACATGGAAGTGGTACCGGAAGTAAACAGCAATATGGAAACCTTATCATTATCTATCTCTATGTCATCATAGCCTAATTCACCCTGATTCCTTAGGGCACGGCCCTTTCTTAGTAGATCATAAAATGTTTCATGCTCTGATTCCCTTTCCAATGAAACCGCCTTCAGATCTTGATTGGTGTTTTCCTTCATGATTTGCTCTATCACAGCTTCATTTGCCTTATCAAAAAAGATCACCTTAGATTCACTTCTTTCGATGGAAAGCTTGATTTCATCATAGGGCAAACCCTTATCCAGAGGTACTACAGTACCTCCACCCAAAAGCACGGATATATATGCTGTAAACCATTCATAGCTGTTTTTACCTATAAAGGCACAACGCTTACTTAATAGGTCCTCATTTAACAACAGTGTACCCAATGAATATATGTCATCTTTAAACTGACTGTAAGTAATATCTTCATAGGTAACCTTCTTGCTTCTTTTTTCGCCTTTTATTATTTTAAGTGTAAAAGCCTCTTTATCTCCATATTTTTCTGCTGAATTTAAAATTATTTCCTTTAAGTTTTCAGCTCTGTAAATTTCCTTCATATTCGTCTCCTTACATAGTAATTAATACTAGTTATATTAGTAACATTTACTATAATACAGCATTTTTATTTCTAGGTCAATGAAGAACATGTGAAAAATTATTCTTTTATTTTGCACATTATTGTTGGTATAATAATGTATATTAGTAGATATTATAAGAGGAGTAATTTGATGAAGAATTTTAAACTACCCAGATGGGATGAGCTTCCCGAAATGGAACTGTACTTAAATCAGGTGATTAAATATATGAATATATGGTTGGGGGAAGATAACAATGGCATCACCAAAACCATGGTAAATAATTATGTTAAAGCTAAACTGATACCATCTCCGGAAAACAAAAAGTATTCCAAGCAAGCCATGGCCACTCTATTTGTTATTGCCATATTAAAACCCGTCTATTCGATTGAAGAGATTCATAAGCTTATAAAAATGGCTTTGGATTTTAATGATACAAAATCATCATATAATGAGTTTTGTGAAATGGTTGAAAAGGCAGTTTCGGCAACCTTTGAAAGAAAGTCCCTAATTAAAAAGCCCAATCCTAAAGACCCAAGGGACATTTTCAGAAATGTTTCTTATTCTTACGCCTGTCAGCTCTATGTAAGAACAATGCTAAAAAAAACAGATGAGTAATAGGTATTTATCTATTAAAAAGAATTCCGGCTATCATAACCAGAATATACACAGGAGCAAGAATAATGCTCCCTATGAATATTGTAAGCTCCCTTAGCTTATTGCTTCTTTTAATTGTATCCATGGCAATCCCAAAGGCATTCCCCAGCATTATTATTCTGCAAACGGCAATTATTGATTTTGAAACTCTTTCCCCGTATTTATTCTTAAGCCTTTCTAGGCTTTCTTTATCCGGCCTGCCGCTTTTATCCGCATAATGAGTCGCGAACATAACCGCTACACTTTGGTAATCCGGAACCTTATTTTTATCGTTCGATAAAAGTAAGCTTATTTCTTCATCCGTCATTCCGCTTTCCAAGGCCATCTTTGCATGGGCTTGGGAACACACCTTACATCCGTTTACCTCAGTTACCGCCAGCATTATCCTTTCGATGAAATCCTTAGTTAATTTGTCCTTATCCCTTATAGCCATATTTACGGCACTGTAAGCGGAATCAAAATAGTATCTGAAATACTCCCTTACAGTGGCTATTCTCTTATTATAATCCATAATTCACCCCTTAGGTTTCAATTAAAATATCACAGCAGCTGTTTATTCCGGTTTTGTTAAAATAGGATTCTTCCATGGGTATCCATTTCTCCACGAAAGCTTTAAGTCCGGCATCCCCTTCTCTTTCTCTTATCCTACTAATCTGTTTATCCCTGTCACATTTCATAAAAACATTCAAATCATAGTATTTTTTAAAAATATCACTTTGTGAATAAACCCCTTCTATAATGGTTATTTCCTTATTCCTTATTTTAATCTCTTCTAAATATTCCTGACTCTTACAGTCAAACACCCTATATGTCAGATTCTCGTGGGAAAGACAAGATAAAACCTCCGATTCAAATCTGATATAGTCTATGTTTCCGGCTTTTCTTATTAGATTATCATTTCCCGTAGGTTCCTTGGGCAGATAAAAGCTATCCATATGAATTACATTACAATCATAAATCTTTTCCAATATATTTGAGTAGTAAGTTTTACCTGCTCCACTATTGCCATCAATTGAAATTATCAATTTGTTCTTTCTGCCATCAATGTATAGTAACAGCTCTTTTATTATCTCCAAATCCTTTTTATTTAAGTAGTAATAATCTGTTTTATGCTTATTCACCCAATTGTCTCCTATTATCAACCGCCTTAACCACTAGGGGCACTAAAATCAATTGTAGTATGATGGCCGGTATGGCATTAACAAAGGCAGACATAATAAATATTTTAAAACCAAAGCTTATACCGCTTACTCCTGCAATTATAGCCATTACTGTCCCCCATACCAATCTTCCAAAGATCATGGCCGTAATTAAAGAGCTTAGTATTCCATGTTTTTTATGCATAAAAGACGCTACCAAGGCATAGGTTGCCAGCTCAAAGCTCATTGCTATACCAACGGGAAAAAGCGGCGGCATACCAAAAATACCAAACCTAAGCAAAGGGGATAGTGCCCCAACAAGGACTGCATATAAGGGGCTGCACAACAAACCACATATCAGAATTGGCAAGTGCATCGGCGCTAGCATTGCCCCTATCTGGGGAATTTGTCCCGTTAAAAAGGGTAATATCATGGCTAAACTAATACATATGGCAGATATGGTAATATTCGATGTCTTTTTATTCATAGATGCTCTCCTCCCCCAAATCCATTTTCATAACCCTAGGGAAACAAGTTACATTGTATTGATCGCAAGTCAAGCAATGAAAAAGAGGAGGAACTTCATCTTCCACAACATATTTAAATCCGTATTTTTCGAAGAATTTAGGCACCTTGGCAACAAGATAGATTCTTTTGGCTTTATATTCTTTTATTCTCTCTATGGCAAATATTAAAAGCTCTTCCCCCAGCTTTTCACCCCTTCTTTTTTCGACAACCGCTATATCGAATAAAACATATTCCCCTTTTTTCTTTTGTATGGAAACTCCTCCCACCAGTTCATTATCCATATATGCTTCATAGGCAGCTATTACCCCTTCCGGTAATCCGTCATAGGTGCTAACTTCAATGCCCGCATCATTAAAAAGCTTACCAAGTTTATTATAGCTGTTTACTTCAAGAATTTTCATATTCCCTCCCGTTTTAATTATTGTTGTTAATAAACAATGCCAATGTTTTAAATAGTATTTCTTCATTTATGGGTTTTGATAAATGCTCGTTCATTCCCGCCATAATAGATGCCTCCACATCCTCTTTATATGCATTGGCAGACAATGCGATGATTGGAATCTTTTTATCAAACTTCCTGATTTCTCTGGCAGCCTCCAAACCATCCATTACAGGCATTTTAATATCCATTAATATTGCATCATATGCTTTTTTCTTTGCCAGCTCCAAGTCCTTTTTTCCGTTCTCTGCAATTTCTACTTTAATGCCCTTAAACTCCAGCATCTTTTTAATTATCTTTGCATTTATCTCTACATCCTCGCACAGCAGTATTCTTTTGTCGTATAAATCTATGCTATCTTTTTTTCTTCCTTCACAGTTATACTCCTTCTCCTTATCATAATTTATCTTACCCACAGGTATTTTTACTGTGAATTGAGTACCTTTACCCAAGGAGGATTTTACTGATATACTACCCTTCATTATTTTAACAAGGTTGCCGGCAATTGCAAGGCCTAGGCCTGTTCCATATTCGCTTCCGCTTTCAGAATTATTTTCCCTTGTAAAAGGTTCATACATAATCTTTTGGAATTCCTTGCTCATTCCTACGCCATTATCCTTAATTATATTAACAAAAAGGATTTCTCCCTCTTTATAGTCTATCCTAAAGGACCAATAAACATCTCCGTTTTTAGGAGTATATTTCAAAGCATTGTTTAATATATTAATCAGTATTTGGACTATTCTCTTTGCATCCCCAAAATAGCACTTATCCACACTTACATTGCCCTTGGCAAGCTCTAAATTTATATTTTTTTCCTTAGCCTTTGTTTCTGTAATCGTGAGCACCTTATCAAATATTTCTGAAAGCTTAAATATTTCATTGTCTAAAACAATTTGGTCTGATTCAATCCTCTGCATATCTAAAATATCATTTAAAAGCCCCAAAAGATACTGGGAACTACTTATTATTTGCTTAAAGTATTCCACATCCTTTATATCCCTTTTTTCATTAATTGCTATGTCACTTATTCCCATAACAGTTACTAAAGGAGTTCTCATATCATGGCTCATTCGAGACAGAAATTCGCTTTTGGCTTTGTTTGCTTCCTCGGCCTCCATTGTTAGTCTTCTAAGCTTATCATTTTTAAATTTTAATAATAAGGCGGTCAGTCCGATTAAAAGAATCAATCCGACTAAAAGCAGTACAATATTATTTAAAACTAAATCCAAAACAGTAAGCTCATATTTATTTTCAGCCACATTAATCTGTATGAGCTTATTCATTTCATTGTCGTTTAACCTTAGCATGGTCTTATTAATAATCGTTACAAGCTCTTTACTGTCACCGCTTCTTACTGCCATACAGCTGTCTTCCATGTTAAGATAAGCATCCAAGAATTCCAATTCCTTATTTTTAGGCATCTGCATATGATAATCAGCTAAATATTTGTTGCAGATAACCCCGTCAATATCACCTCTCCTTAATTCATCAAAGGGATCCTTATCATCATCTTGATTTATTTTCCATTTTTCATGTTCTTTGTTTATTTTTAAAACAGAGGATGAATCAATATTATAATAATTAACATTAATTTCATCATCCGTATTAATACTATAGTTCATACCCACCATTACCAATTTACTGCCCAAGTAGGTGTTTGTTAGCAGAATTTCCTTGTCGTTCATATTTTCTACGGATTTTTCTATGCCCAATACAATATCATAATCCCCATCAATTAATCCCTGTATTTTGTCTTCATTTTTTGGTATTGGCACATATTCAAATTCCATTCCCGATAATTCAGAAATCCTTTCCATAAACTGATAATTAGCACCGGTAAATTCCTTTGTTTTATAATCATACATTGATAGCACATACTCATCTTCGGCAAGTCCTACTTTTAGAACTCCCAAGTCCCTTTTATATTCCCTTTCTTCTTCTGTGTATGCTATTGTATTCTTGCAGTCATAGTACTTATCCTTAAGGGTGCTCTCAAATACCGGATTGCTCATTTTTATAGTAGATAAAGCGTCATCAATTTCATTCATTATCTCCCTATTATCTTTGCTTGTAATGTAATAAAAAGGATCAGGATAAAATTCTCCGATAATTCTAAATCCTTTGTAACAACCCGCCGAATCTAAAACCGCAACATCACATTCGCCATCTGTTAATTTATTCTGTATTTCCACTCCACTGCCTGCAACTATTTTGTTTGCTCTAAAATTATACTTATTCTCCAGTTCTAATATTTGATTTTCCCTATAATCCCCCGCTCCATAACAAATAGTCATGCCATCTAAGGCAGAAAAATCACCATAGGTAATTCTCTTATCTGTTAATCTGGTAACAAAGGTTATATGGGATTCTCCCATGGGATATTTACTGAACAAATATTTCATTTCCCTTTGATTGGTTTTGTTGATATTAGACATTATATCAATATCCCCCGAATCTAAGGCCTTCATGAGTTCTTCCCAGTCCCCCGGAACAAATTCAAATTCAAGATTGGAGTATTCTTCTATTTTCTTTAAATACTCATAATTATATCCGCTAAAATTACCACCTTCATCAATTTCTTGGAAGCCATCCAAAGGAAACCAGCCAACCTTTACCTTTAACGTTTTTTCATCCATTGAAAAAGTGTATATGGGAAATGCCATCACCATAACCAGTATTAATATTAAAATTTTATTAATTCTTAAATGGTTCATACTATTTACCCTTTCGTGAATTAATTATATATTAAAACCGGCTTTAAAACAACAGTCCGTTTATAACCTGCTCCGTTATGGTCATAGCCCCCTTTACGCCAATATGAGTTTTATCAATAACATCCACATAACCCAATGATGGTAATGCTATTTCAATTCCGGAAAATCTTTTCTTATCAATTTTAAGATTGGCAATAGTATTGCCATCGGCAAAAACCAAATCCCCCGGACTATCAATTATACTTTCATCTAAAGCCCCTTCCCTATTAAGTTTAGCAAGCTTTATGATTAAATCCCCTTTATATGCCGACACATCATCATCGGTTATGTTTATACTTTCGGGTATCATACCGAAATAGTCGCTTAAAAAGTCCACATAAGTAAGGCACAGGGAATAATTACCTCTAACAGAATATGTTGTTCCCTTTGGAAGCCCCGTCATGGTATTTAATCTTGCCATGTGTATATATGCTTTTGCCCTTCCCCTTTCCAGATATTCCATTGCATCAGATTTATCTGTGCTGTATATATCACATATGTCATTAATAAATTTTTCAGTTCTGTTAAAGCCAATAATAGGCAAAGCCAAATACGTTTTCATCCCTCTGCTTTTTAGATACTTTACTGTATTCATTGAGTATTCGGGATTTATTACTATATTTAAATCCGCAGATAAAATATTTTCCATATCCCTTACTCTGCTGTTGCAGCCTATGAAGGCATTTACTTTAACTCCGCACAATTCCAATATCTTTTCAATTTCCGCCATATCACCCCTATGATACTTATGGTGTATGGAAAGCCCCAAAACATTAACAGTTTTTTCTTCCTTATGTTTATTATCCCTTGCAAGATTCTTAATAATATTTAATACTGCTTCATCATATCCTTTGCAAAAGGCTTCTGAATAACCGGGGGTCTCCTCTGTAATTACGGGAATGTTCATAAGACCTTCGGTAAGACCTTTTAAATCGTCTCCGATTAAAGAGGCTCCGGGGGAATTAATAACCGCCAGTAATTCCATTTGTATATTCTCCCCCAAGAATTTTAGCGCTTCTTTAATTTTATCCTTGCTGCCATAAACATAATCTCTCTTATCCAAATAAGTGCAAGGTATTCTGGGCTGCCCGAAATACCAAAGCCTAGGATAGTTTAATGGGTCAAATTCAAACTGTCTTATTTCCTGATTATCGGATGTTGAACTGTGATAAAATTTACATCCCGTAGGTCCGTTAATAAGGGTTACAACATTTTTTATTCCTTCATAAGCAAATATTTTGCCACTAAAGCTATCAGGCATAATATTTTCTAAATAGTTCTTCGTCATTCTTCCAATCTCCATTTATTTCCGAGTTCTCCACCTTTGTCCATTTTTCACATTCCGAAATACCTGAAAAGAAACCAACATCAGGACACATAGGTATTGTATATGTGGCAATTTTATCTAATTTGATCGCAGCCTCATAGTTAGTTAACAAAATATCCGGTCTATAATTTAATAAGTCTTCTTCTTTTTTCGATATGTCATAATTTTCTTCAAAATTTATATCCAAATCCAAGTCGCTTCTAAAGCCTTCATCTTGGGAAAAATTCAAAATACAAATTTTGCTTATTATTACTCCCGCATCAATTGCCGCGCCCAGTATCCAATCTATCTGATGATTATATGTGATAACCATTAGTGTTTTATCCTTTAAAGAAGCTCTTACTCCATCGACTCTTGACCTATACTCTGCCTGATTTTCTTCTATTATTCTGCGTGCAATGTCAGACTTACCAAAGCGGCTTCCCATTTTCATTAACCAATTACAGGTTTGTTGGAAACCCACCGGAAAGGCCATATCAAAAAACTCAGCTTCGTAATTCTTTTCAAAATATTCCTTTAGAATCAAGCTTGTATAATCCTTATATGCCATGAGATTTAAGACTGCCGCTTTAAAATTTTTTAAGCTGTCATAATTTGTATTACATAAAAACCTACAATTAACCTCAAGTCCCATGATTTCCAAATAGTCTTTGATAATCAAGAAATTACTTTCAGTATTTTTTGCAACAACCTTTTCGAATATAATATTAATTAAATTCTCCTTAGGTATAACATCCTTTTTTATTATTTGTTCTGCCAAGCTGGTAAAAGCCAAAAGCATACCCTGGAGGTAATCTCCCGAAAGATTACCATCGGTTTTTAGGGTTATAACGGGTATATCACTGCTTAAATCCTTAAACTGTTCAATATCGTCCCCTATTATCCCCGAAGGGCAGGTGCTCACCACTATAATAGCCTTCGGCTTATCTTCCCTGATTTTTTCTATGCTTTCCCTGAGCTTATCCATTCCTCCAAAAACCATTTCATTCTCATCCATATCAGTTCCCATCATATTGGGCACTATGGAAACGGGCAGCAAAGCCCCCCTTTCGTAGAGACTTCTCCTTCCCGATGAACTTATGGTTTGGTAAGCCAGATAACTACAGCTCCTTGGGCCATGGACTAAAACAGCCACATCTTTTAAGTGAACACATTGGGACACCGCACCATTAAATGCGCATCCATGCAAGGGTTCATCCCTTAAAACATTCTTTGACAGATATGAACTTTCTTTTCTCCTTAATTCTCTTCCTTTGATAATAGGTTTATCATCGGGCTTGTCTTCGTAATCTATGTCCAAAACTATTTTTTCCAATAACTCATCCGTTAAAGGTTTTGCATAGTATCTTTCGATTTTATCATTAATTTTTGATGCCAAATCTTCAAATATTTTTTTGACCACAGCATCATCCATGTCCATTAATGTGCAATTATTCTTTTCTGCCATGGTAAATGCATCACTTCTTGGTATAGTGGCACATATGGGTAGGCCCACAGCATTAGAAAATCTATATAGCCTGTCATCCTCACCTTCTATATTTCTTTTATTGTAAATTATTCCCGCTACTCTTTTCCCGTCCTTATCATAATTTTTTATACCCCTTAAAATATTATTAGCAGCATAGATGGCCATATATTCTCCGGAGGTTACTAAGAATATAGTATCAGCATATTCTGATCTTATGGGAACGGCAAAGCCTCCGCACACCACATCCCCCAACACATCATAGACAACCATTTCATAGTTTTCTTTGACATTAAAATCATCCAGAAGTTCAAATACAGTAATTATGCCCCTGCCGGCGCACCCGACCCCGGGCTCGGGGCCTCCCGCTTCAATACAGCCTATACCATGACTGCTTATTTTTAATATCTCTTCGATTCTGTATTCTGCCGCCCCCGTTTCTTTTATATATTCCAGAGCCGTTTTTATTCTTTCACCTTTATTTATGAGCCTGGTGGAATCGTGCTTAGGATCGCATCCTATTTGTAAAACCCTTTTCCCCCTTTTAGCCAAAGCAACCGATATATTTGCTGCTATAGTTGATTTTCCTATTCCACCTTTTCCGTATATAGCTATTTCCATTAAATTTTATTTAACTCCTTTTTTATTTTTCTCCAATTGGGATAGTAATTATCCATTAATCCTTTAAATCTGCTGTTGTGGCTGGGCTCCATGAGATGTACAAGCTCATGCACCATCACATATTCCAAACATTTTTTAGGTTTTTTTGCCAGCTCCAAATTAATGGTTATATTACCGGTCCTTGTATTGCAGCTTCCCCATCTGCTTTTCATCCTTCTTATCTTCCATCCCTTCGCCGAAACCGAAAGAGCTTTTTCCAAATTTGGTATCATTTTTAACATTTCATCATACAGTATTTTTTTATAGTATGAATTTAATACCCCTTCCCTTTTTTCATAGTCCCTTAGGGATATACAGAGATTACCGTCAATTATATTTACCTTGTTCTCACCACAGATATTGATATCCATTAGGTATTGTTCTCCAAAAACAAAGTGGGTTTCCCCACTTTCTATTTTTTGAGTTACCTTCGTCCTTTTATTTTTTAGAATCCAGTTCTTTTTGGTATTTATAAAATATCTTACATATTCCTCCGAAGCTCCGTAGGGTGCCGTTACCTTTACCTCCTCGCCCTTTACCCTTATGTAAATATTCTTAATATCCTTTCTTATTATATCTATTTCCATTCCTTCTATGAATTCTTTCATATTTACCTCATTTTATAAGCTTTGCAATGGTTCTTATTAGTTCATTTTTCTTTATAGGCTTTGAAAGATGAGCGTTCATGCCACTTTCATGGGAACTGTTTATATCAGCTTCATAAGCATTTGCGGAAAGTGCTACTATCGGAATCTTTTTATTAAAGCTTCTAATATTTTTGGCGGCTGTTATCCCATCCATTACAGGCATTCTGATATCCATTAAAACTATATCATATTCCCTTTCCTTTAACATGGAGATGCCAACTAAACCATTTTCCGCAATATCAACCTCCATACCTATTCTAGTTAATATTCTCTTTACTATTTGGGCATTTATTGCCACATCCTCACAAAGCAAAACTCTTTTATTCATAAGATTTGATTGGTATATTTTATCCGAAGAGTTCATATACTGTTCATACTCCGCCTTCGTTGTAACCCCGCAATCAAATTCCACAATAAATTGAGTCCCGTTATTCTTTTCGCTGGTGCAATTAATGCTTCCACCCATGGCTTCCACAATGTTTTTAACAATACTCATTCCAAGCCCCGTGCCGGCTTCCAGTTCACCGATTCCTCTGTTTTCCCTGGTAAAGGGTTTAAACAGATCTTTTAAGAAGTTTTCTTCCATACCTATTCCGTTATCGGAAATCACATGGTAATGGTGAAGCCTTCCATCTTCCCTAAGCTCATCCTTTACATGCCACAAAACACTTCCCCCCGGCGGTGTATATTTTATTGCATTTCCAATTATATTTACAAATATTTGAGCAGTTCTTATGGGATCAAATATTTCATACTCACTGGATTCAAGGCTCTCATATTCAAATGATATATCAATATTTTTTGCAACCGCCTTAGGCTTCACAATCTCCAGTATGCTCTCCACATGCTCCGAAACCTTTACAGGTCTTGGGTTTAACTCGATTTTATCCTTTTCTATTCCCGATAAGTCAAGCAGATCATTTAAAAGCCCCAATAAAAGTTCGCTGCTGGATTTTATCTTCCCAAAATAATCCTTAATGTTAAAATCCCTTGCTTCTTCTAAGCCAAAATCAGACAAACTCATGATGGCATTTAAAGGGGTCCTCATATCATGGGACATTTTGCCTAAGAAATCAGTTTTAACCGCATTGGCCTTTTCCGCCTCGTCCTTTGCAATTCGAAGTTCGGCATTTTTTTCTGTTCATTGTTGTATATATCGGAAACGTCAGTAACATAAATACATACTGTATCCTTTAATTCATCTGTATAATTTATGTTAATCTTTTTATGATATTTGATTCCATCAACATTAACACTTACATAATCAACATATTTGTCACCATTTAAAAGCTCTAACAGTTTATCCTTGTCGGTAATTTTATCCAGCAGCAAATTATTTTTATCATAATCGATATCATCAATATTTTTTTGGCCCTTTGGAAAAAATCATAGCCGCTGTAATTCTTTCCTCCCTTTGAATACATAATGAAGGTTTCATCATTTAAGTTAACCGTTATCAGCATTTCGAATTCGGTATTTGCCACATTGTTTATTAATACATCCAATTTCTTTTCATTGGTAATATCCACCGTAGTTATAAACAGTATTAAATGACCATTATCGGGATTCTTAATCATTTTAAGCCTGTCCCTATACCATTTGATACCGGTAACAGCTTTTAAATTAAGCTCCCTTTCAATTATTCTTTCCCCTTTATTATATAAACTGATTATATTCTTTTGCCCAATACTTTCAAACCACTCAATATCGGATTTTCGTAAAGCCAGCTGCTTAAGACCTTCCAAATACTCATTATAGCTTGTTGTGCTAAAATCGGTAATTTTAGATTTACCATTGTATGAAATTATTTTGCCTTCTGTTATATCAATCATAATAGCCAGGTCATTACTGTCACTGGATTCTCGGAAAAGTTTAATGGCTTCATCATATTGAAGCTTAAGCTCCATTTCCTCTGTCATGTCAAAACTGGAGCCTATGGAATAAAGCACCGATCCATCCCTATCGAATATGGAGGTGTAATTAATATTAATCCACTTATATGAATCCCCAACCTTAAGCCTTATTATACAATTGGCATTTTGTTCTCCCGAGCCAACTTTTTCGTATAGCTTTTTAAGTTCATCCACATCTAATGGATGTACTAATTTATAGTCATCGTAAAGTTCTTCTACGTTTTTTACCTTATCATTAATTATTCCGAATATGGGGTTTTGCACATCAGATATTTCCCCGGTATTTGGATTATATGTCCATGATGTTATGCCGTTTTGTTTTAAAACCACAGAAAATCCCTTCTCGAGTTTTTTTATGTCATTTATGGCTATGGATGATATAATCGCATTTTTTGGTTTTTTCTTATCATCCCATTCGTTTACCGTTATATAATATCTTCTCCATTCATACTTTTTATTATGGGTTATCCTCCTTGATTCTATTATTAACTCGCCTATCTCTCCTTTTATCAGAGAATATAGCTGCTTTTCGTATCTGTCTATATCTTCTTTCAAAAGATATCCCGATTCCTTGAGAACCCCTGTAAAGTTTTCTATCACCTTATCCTTATACAGAAAATCCGTGGGAACCAGCTTAAGATAAGCTATGTCATTTATCATATCCCACTCAATATAGTTCATTCCACTATGTTTGATTGCAATGGATAAATTGTTTTTAATCTTTTCGTACTGTTTTTCCAATGTTATATCATTAAAATGTTGAATTATTGCTCGTCTTCCGTTCCAGTCTATTTTTTCTATCTGCGCCAAAAAATATTTATCCACACCTTCAACGTATATCTCCCTGGTTTTAGGTATTTTTTCAGTATTTTTAATCGCACAAAAATCACATATCATATTTTTATCATGGAAATATTCATGGCATTTCATCCCCTGCTTAAAGGCCTTATCGCTTAAATTGCTTTGTGCCGCTTGGTTTAAATACAGTATCTCGCAATTTACCATGTCAATTACTACCACAGGGTCACTTCCTCCACCGTAAATGCGGATATGCTCTCCATCATCGCAAACATAATGATTTTTCATAATAAACTCCTATTTCCTGCTGTTAATCAATGTTGAATACTTCTTTTTAATAGACTTTGCTATGGTATCGAAATCGTTATATATGAACTCTTCATTAATACCCAGATAATCCAGTTCCTCTAATATTTTTTCCTTATCCTTAACAACTATTACCTCATCCGGCATTATTCTTTGTAAAGGCAAAACATGATGATTATATATATCATCATCATAACTCAAAAATCCTTGATATATAAATACACTTTTTTGGTTAACCGCTCTGCTAAAGGATAGTATGGGATCGTAAATAAATAAAGGCATCCCGTTGATATAGGTAACATATTCCTGAAAATCCAAGATGAATCTTATATGTCTTCTTAGTAGGGTTAAATAAAAGACCGAGTTGCAATATACGGCATCGCAAAATGGTCTCATCTCCGAAACTTTTCCCATGGTCTCATCCAATGCTAATAATTCTATCCAATTATCATCATTTATTATTTCATAGAAGCTTTCCGCCCTTGGTAAAGGTAACTCTTTATGCTCATGGATAGCACTGTTAAATTTTTCTGACTTTGTGAGATTTTCCAAATCACCATTATCCCTATAGTCACTTAAAAGCTGCTTGAAAAGATTATAGAATCCATTTCTGTTTCTTTTTTCAAAGTCATACATGATTCTTGTAAAATCATATATGAAGTCCGAATTATCCAAGCTTATTTCAATCAAAAAATTATCATCATCAAGCTTATCTATAAGCTCCGTTATTTTTACCATATGATTAGCAGAAAACTCATACACATATCCGCAATTATCCAAAGGGAAATCATCTTGTCTGATGTTCTTTTCCTTTCCCTCCTTACAGGCAAAATAAAGGGCGGTTAAAGGGGATGAACTTATATCCACCAGATTTGACGGTATGCCGTAATGCTGGCAAAAGGGTAAAAAGGTATTTTTAGTATTGTCATCGATATTGTTCCACACCGACCTTTTGAATTCGTTCATCATTTCCAGAAAAGGAAACTCTTTTTCTTTGTTTTCTCCACCGTTATATGGCCTAAAGGCTGATCCGTTTAGATCCTTATACCTATTTGCCTCACCTCTGAAATAAGTATACTTACCCTTCTGATTTGATATCAAATCGATAAATTCCGATAAGCTGTTTATCTCGGTTTTCTTTACCTGTTTTTTATCTACAGTTATACTTTTTGCTTCCATTTTTTTGCCTTTCTTATCAACAGCATTTCCATATTAATATTATATGATTTTTTTCTATTAATTTCAATCAAATGGTTAATTATTACATTTAAACAATTAAATCTTAAAATTTGTTGAATAAAAATTATCAAAAATGTTACCATGCATTTGGGAGTGTGATATTATATGAATAAATCAATCGAGGATAGAAATAAAGGCTTTACCCTAGTGGAGCTTTTGATAGTTGTTGTAATAATTGTTGTTTTGACGGGAATATTTACAGCGGTCTATATTAATCATGTGGAAAGCTGTAGAATTGCAAAGGATAGACACCTTGTAAATGAAACCATAAGGGCTATTAATGTAATAATAAACGATACCCAATGCTATGATGAACTTGCAGCTGATTTCGATTCAGATGGCAATACCTATTACGATGTGGATATCGCCATAGCTTTGAGTGATCATCCCAACTATTTAAACAAGGGTTATACGGTTTGGCATCTATATGACGAAAGCAACAACGTAATTTGTCCGCGGGATTCTAAAATTTTGAAAAGACTCGATGAAGTAATTGATGGAGAAAAAATTCATTTCTGCGCAAATGCCCATAAGGATAAAGCTTACATGATAAAGATTTACAGAAATGAACAGGGAAAAATCGTCGTCTCTCCATACACTGATGATGATTATACATACAAGCCCAACGGCTCAGTCAATGATGAATACTATAAGGGTGGATGGTCTAGCGAATACTATTCCAAACCTGCTCCCAATCAATAAGAGGTGAAAATGGAAAAATATACCGGCACAATAATAGAGGCTCTGAGAAAAAGTGACTATAAATCCCAATTGAAAAAATCCTATGACTATTCTATAGCTTACTTGGATTCATTATCTGAAATCCCAGTATTCCCAAAAGAAGAAAATATAAAAGCTTTGGAAATTTTTGATGAAAACATGCCAAATGATCCAACAGACACGGATGAAATATTAAAATTGCTTAAGGATTACGGCAGCAGGGCTACGGTATCCCAAACCGGAGGCAGATATTTTGGTTTCGTGGTAGGGGGCAATATGACTCCTGTTTTGGCAACAAGATGGCTTACGGAAGCTTGGGATCAAAACAGTGCCATGTATGTACATTCACCCATAACATCAAAGCTGGAAGAAATCTCAGAAAAGTGGATAAACCAGCTACTTGGTTTCCCCGAAGAAACAGCTATAGGCTTTGTTACCGGCAGCAGCTTGGCCATTATGTGCGGTTTAGCCGCGGGAAGAAATTGCCTATTAAAAAGAATGGGTTGGGATGTTGTTAAAAAGGGCTTGTACGGTGCGCCAAAACTAAAGATTATAGCAAGTGAAGAGGTTCATTCCACCGATGTCAAGATGTTATCCGTCTTAGGACTCGGACAGGAGAACATTATAACCGTACCCACAGATGATAATGGTTCCATGAGAATGGATTTACTTCCTGAGATGGATAATAGGACAATACTTATTCTTCAGGCAGGAAATCTTCATTCCGGTTCCTTTGATGATTTTAAGACAGCCTGTGATAAAGCTCACAAGGCAGGCGCCTGGGTACATGTTGATGGTGCCATAGGATTATGGGCCAGAGCCAATGATGAAATGAAGCATTTGACAAAAGGTCTTGAGCTGGCAGACAGCTACAATACCGACGGTCATAAAACCCTTAATATGACCTATGATATAGGGTTGGTATTATGTAAAAACAAGGAAGCACTGATTGAGGCTATGCACATGACCGGGGATTATATTATACTAAGTAACGATAGGGATAATATGATGTATACTCCTGAAATGAGCAGAAGAGCCCGGGGCGTTGATATGTGGGCCTGTTTAAAGGCATTGGGCAAAGCCGGAGTTAAGGAACTTGTAAAGGAATTGCATGAAAAGGCCAAATATTTTGCTAAAGAATTGGAAAATAACGGTTTTGAAATATTAAACGAAGTGGTATTTAATCAAATTTCGGTATATTACATAAATGATGAGGCAACTAACGATTTGGCAAACCGCCTGCAGCATTCCGGTATTTTATGGTTGGGTGCTTCCAAATGGAAAGGCAAATCAATAATAAGAATCAGTTTATCAAATTATATGACCACCTACGATGATATAGATATATGTGTGGCAGAATTTAAAAAGCAAGGACAAAAGATAGCCTATTAGGGCTATCTTGTTAAATTGCATATTTCACTAATCAGTTCATTCCTGTCCACCGGTTTTGATAAATGGGAATTCATCCCTGCTTTTAAAGAGTTTTCCACATCTTTACTGTAAGCATTGGCTGACAAAGCAACGATTGGGGTCATTTTATCAAATTCTCTTATTTTTTCAGTTGCCAAAAGTCCATCCATTACCGGCATATGAATATCCATCAAGATTAAATCATATTCATTCTTTTCCACTAATCCCAAGCCTTCTTTACCGTCCTTTGCCACAGTTAGTATTACTCCCAAAGGATTTAACATTTTAGCTACTATTCTACTGTTTATCTCCACATCCTCACATAAAAGAATTCGTTTACCTATCAAATTGTTTTCGCAATTCAGTTTAACATTATTATTCTTTAAAGCTTTTTTTATGTCTGCTTCCTCCGGTATTTCAATGGGAAGTATTATATTAAATACCGTGCCTTTTCCCAAGCTGCTCTTGCAATCAAGGTTCCCTCCCATGGCATCCACCAGCTTCTTACTTATGGCAAGGCCAAGTCCAACCCCTTCGCTTTGATCTACATATTTATTCTTTGCCCTTACAAAAGGAGTATACAAATCCTTTAAGTATTCCTCACTCATACCGATGCCATTATCTTCTATGGTGTGATTGACTATATAGCCTTCTTTTGTAAGAAGATACTCAATATTCCAGCTTACCATACCACCACTTTTCGTATATTTGATGGCATTATTTAAAATATTTAATAGTATCTGATTAAGCCTCAATATGTCTACATAAATATATTTAATATTTATATCATTATTAAATGTGGTTTTTAGTATAATATTCTTTTCCGATGCTCTAACCTTTATTATATTGATATTGTTGATCATGCATTCATTTAAATTAACAATTTCCGGTTTTAATTCAATATTACCCGCTTCTAGTCTTTGCATATCCAAAATATCATTTAATAGGCCCATTAAATAAACTGAAGATGCCTTGATTTGAGAAAAATATTCCCTTGCCTTTTCATCCGTCACTTCCTGCAGCCCGAATTCAGACATCCCTATAATAGCATTCATAGGCGTCCTCATATCATGACTCATACGACTTAAAAATTCATTTTTAGTATCATTGGCTTTTTTTACTTCTTCAAAGGCTTCAGAAATAACCTCCCTACGTCTCTTTTCTATCTTAAAGTCCTCGGTAACATCCTGCTGGATTATTCCCACATCCAAGCTTTCTTTGTCGTAGTATTTAAATATCAATTTCTTGTTTAGCTTTTTTTCTCCTTCAAAGCTGTGATAAATATAGGTGTATTCATCTTCCTCATTTAGTTTTTTAATAATAACTTCAGGATTAATAAAATCAATAATCTCCGTTGCCCTACTTTCACCCAGATATTTTATCAATCTGCTTTTCCCGGCTTCAAAAAACCCTTTGCCGTGGACCGTTGTAAAATTCCTTTTATCTTTAGGCTTAGGATAATAGTAGATATAGTTATAAGCTTTGTTTGAAAGATTTACGATAGCGGCAAAATCATACCGATTACTTGCCAAAAATTTCAAAAATGTATTTACCTCATGACCTTTAGTAGTATCATTTGCAGTAAAAAACATCATTATATTCCCATTTTCCGGATTCTTTATAAGTCGGACTTTTTCTATGAAGTATAACTGGCCTTCCGGCGCCAAAAACATTATTTCTCTGCTAAAGCTCCTTTCTCCTGAATTATATAAATCAATAGCATTTTCTCCTTTAAATTTTAAAATCCACTCTTCATCTTCCTTCTTTGCCGCAAATCCCGCCAGTTTTTCAATTATCTTATCATAAGCCACGCCCTTATATTCATCAAAAATATTGGCGGTTCCCGCCGTGGAAACCACTTTATTCTCATTTAAATCTATTATAGTTGCCGTCTCTATTTCAGCATTTATATTCTTATATAATTCAAAGGCATCATAATATTCTTTTCTTAAATTCACCTCTTCCGTTACATCCCTAGATGATCCGATGGCATAAAGCACTTCTCCTTCTTCATTGAATACGCTGGTATAATTTGTTTCTAACCATCGCCATCCGCTTCCCTTATCCACTCTCATCAAGTATTTAACATTAGGTTCTCCTGCCTTAACTCTATTATAGGCTTCATTTACCTTTGGCCTGTCCTCCCGGAAAATTTTCTTATCACTAAGAAATTCATCCGGAAAATTCTCATGCACGGTATTATCATATTCATTATCTGTACTGTTTAAAATGATTCCCATATCTTTCCTAGGATAATATAACCAGGTTGTTAATCCGTACTGGGTCAATATGGTTGTTAATCTTTCTTCCATTTCCTTTTGCTCATTTATAGGGGAAGATGTTCCGATTATTTTTATAGGATTACCCATGGAATCTCTGTCCGTTACCAAAAGGTTATGTCTTTGCCATTCAAAAATTCCTTCACTGTTTAAACAAATATTATCAATTACAGTTTCATCTTGCTTTCCTTCAATCAATTTAGTTAGCTCATCAAAATAGACATCCACGTATAACTTATGTATTATTTTAGAAAGCTTCTCCTTGGAATAAAAGTCCTTAATTTTAATGCTTTTATAACCGCTGCCCTTCATATACTCCTTAATGGAAAGTATATTATCTATAAAATCCCATTCCATATACTGTAATCTGCTATATTTGATGGCCAGCAAAAGATTTTTTTCCGCTTGATATTGGGAATCCATATCTATATGGTTGACAATCAGCAGCTTCTTATTATCCAAGGAGTTTAATATTTTAATAATAATTTTTACATTTTTATAACTTCCTGTTTTTCTGTTCCAATATCTTAAAACCTTTTCATATTCATCATTGCCTTTATCAATATTTTCCTTTATATCATTTTTTAACGAATCCACATCTTCCTGATGCACCTCATTAAACGGATTTTTTTTCATCTCATTAAAATGAACCTCCGGCTGCACCCCCAGCATCATTGAATAGAATTTTGAAACCTTTATAAGCTTTAGTTCAACACCATCCTCAGTTTCATAAATTGTAATATTAACCGGTAAGTTGTCCGTTATCTCATCTATCAAACTCATCTGCAAAAAAACATAATTTTCTTCTTCCATCTCTTTCAAAAAAAACTCACAGCTGACAATTATGTTATTATCATTTGAAATATGATTAAAGATATGAACCTTTCCCACTTCGCCTTTTAGGAACTCTTTTATGCTTTGCATAAGCTTCTCATGATTTTCCTTGCCGATAATTTCATCCAGCCTGTAATTAATCTTACTCCTATTGGAATTCAGCAATTCATAAACACCGGAAGAACAAACCACAGGAACCATATCATCGTTTTGTAGTTTATATACCGCAAGTGCCATGGGCAAATCCTTGTATTTATCTTTTATTATCTCAATCTGATTTGTTTCTCTAACCATCTATTCCCCTTTGTATGGTACTCTTGCCGATGGCACCACCTTAGATGCCGGATTTACATGCACATATTGGTCATCGAAAAAAATGTTAGCTCCAAAGGATTCCAAAACCTTGCTTTTTTCTACTCCCCCTAAGAAAAACGCTTCATCAACCCTTACATCCCATGCCATCAGCGTCCTAATAACCCTTTCCTGTGCCAGGGAATTTCTGGCTGTAACCAAAGCCGTTCTAATCGGTGCATTTTCCCCGAATTCCCTCTGTATAAATGAAATCGTTTTTAAAAGCTTCGCGAAGGGTCCTTCCGGCAGAGGATTATTGGCATTTTTCTTTTCATGTTCGATAAAAGCCTCTAAACCCTTTTCTTTATATATTCTTTCCGATTCATCGGAAAAAATAACCGCATCTCCGTCAAAGGCTATCTTTATTTTGTCTATGGGTTTGCTTGTATCTATATTGAAATTGGAATCGGTACATATTAATCCTGAAGCCACATTTGCATTCACCGCTTCCTTTACATCTTCTTCATTTGCGGATAAAAACAGATCCGTATTAAAAGCTTCCAAATATGGCGCCATATTTCCGCCTCCCACCAAAGCAGCTCTTGTTATATCAAGTCCATAGTGTTCTATGGAATTAAAAACCCTTAGGCTTGTGTCGGCACTGTTTCTTGACATTATCACTATTTCCGTCAATCTTCTTCCATCTGTTATGGTATTTAAATTATGGAGGGCTTTGACAAGCTGAAATCCGGAACCCGGTTTTAAAATTACCTTTTCATTTTCTATTTGATATTTCGAATACTCTCTTAGACCTTTTTCTTCATATATTTTGTTTGCTTCTTCCAAATCAAACAGCGCCCTAGAAGATATTCCCACAACCAATGTGTTTTCCAAATTTAATGACATAATCTGCTCCTTAATAACAATATATTCTAATTATATTCCATACAAGGCATTTTAACAACCACGAATTACCCATTTTATGTAATTATTATTGGTATTTTTTACAACTAATTCCAATTTATTTTATATTTTTAAACAAATTCCCTTGACTAAGCCCCTATTCTTACATATAATATGAATATCAATGTATTTATTTTAGTACAAAGAAAGTAGGGGGAATTAATGGGACAAAGAATTATTGATCACGATAATTGCGGTATAGGGGCTTGCATTAATATCGACGGAAGAAAAACAAGGGATATTGTGGAAAACGCATTAAACATCGTGGAAAATTTAGAGCACCGCGCAGGAAAGGACGCCGACGGTAAAACCGGAGATGGGGTGGGAATATTGACGCAAATACCCCATGATTTTTTTTATGAGGAAGCTTTAAGACTTAATATAAAGATAAAAAACAAAGGGCGTTCTTATGGTATAGGAATGTTTTTTCTTAGCCAAAATGAATCTGAAGAAAGACAATCAAAAAAGCTCTTTGAATATGTTCTTGAAAAGGAAAGGCTTAACCTTTTGGGCTGGAGGAAGGTACCGGTAAACAAAGAAATATTGGGCAAAAAGGCCTTCGACTGCATGCCCAACATTATGCAATGCTTCATTGAAAGACCTAAGGAATGCTCAAGGGATCTGGATTTTGACAGGAAGCTTTATGTGGCCCGCAGACTTTTTGAACAGTCTGATATGAATTCATATATAGTATCTCTTTCTTCCAGAACCATAGTCTACAAAGGGATGTTTTTGGTGGATCAATTAAGATCCTTCTATTCGGACTTACAAAGCCCCAAATATGTATCAGCAATTGCAATGGTGCATTCACGCTTTTCGACAAATACAGTTCCTTCTTGGAATAGGGCTCACCCTTATAGGTACATAGTCCATAACGGTGAGATAAACACCATTAAAGGAAATGCCGATAAAATGCTTGCCAGAGAAGAAACCATGGCTTCTGAATACCTAAAAAAAGACTTGCATAAGGTTCTACCTGTTATTAACGCAGAGGGTTCTGATTCCGCAATGTTTGATAATACCATGGAATTCTTCCTTATGAGCGGTATTGATTTACCCTTGGCCAGCACAATCATGATGCCCGAGCCATGGTCTAAAAATAATACACTGAGCCAGAATGTAAGGGATTTTTATCAATACTATTCCACCATGATGGAACCTTGGGATGGCCCGGCCTGTATTTATTACAGTGACGGGGATATTCTTGGCGCCGTCTTGGACAGAAACGGCCTTAGACCTTCCAGATATTATTTGACAGATGATAATCAGGTCATATTGTCTTCGGAGGTGGGTGCGGTGGAAATTCCGGAGGAAAAGATTATAAAAAAGGATAGACTTTATCCGGGAAAAATGTTTCTGATTGATACCGTAAAACAAGAGCTTATATTAGATGAAGAGCTCAAGGACTATTATGCCAACGAATTCCCATATGGCGAATGGTTGGATTTAAATATTGTAAATTTAAAAAAATTGAAAATTCCCAATATGAGAACGGAAGAATATGACGAGGACACTCTATTAAGGTTGCAAACAAACTTTGGTTACACCTATGAAGAGGTTATGAAATCCATGTTACCCATGGCATTAAACGGAAATGAAGCTATAGCTTCCATGGGAACGGATTCCCCATTACCTGCTTTTTCCAAGGAAAAGCAGCCGTTATTTAACTATTTCAATCAGATATTTGCCCAGGTTACCAATCCTCCCATTGACTCTATCAGAGAGGAGATAGTAACAAGCACGGCCGTCTATCTGGGGACAGACGGAAACCTACTGGAGCAGGTGCCGGAAAATTGTAGGATTCTTAAAATAAATAACCCTATACTTACAAATACTGATTTATTAAAAATACGCCATATGCAAATTCCGGGATTTAAGGTGGCGGATGTTTCTATTCTGTATTATAAAAATACCAGTTTGGAAAAGGCCATCGAAAGGTTATTTGTAGAAATAGACAACGCCTTTGAAAACGGTTCTAATTTTATCATTCTCACAGACAAGGGTATCAGTGAAAACACCGTGGCCATACCTTCACTGTTGGCCGTTTCTGCGGTGCAGCAGCATCTTGTTAATACTAAGAAAAGGACAAGAACTTCATTAATATTGGAAACGGGAGAAGCCAGGGATGTGCATCATTTTGCAACCCTATTGGGTTATGGTGCCAGTGCGGTGAACCCATATTTGGCCCAGGAAACCATAAGGCATCTTTATCAAAATAACCTTCTTAATAAAGACTACTACTCGGCAGTAAATGATTATAACAGCGCTATATTATCGGGAGTTATGAAGATTGCATCAAAGATGGGAATATCTACGATACAATCATATTTGGGTGCACAAATATTCGAAGCAGTGGGAATAAGTGATGATGTAATTGATAAATACTTTACAAATACCACCAGCAGGATAGGAGGGATTAGCATAAAGGACATAGAAGACCAGGTAAACGAGCTACATAAAAAAGCCTTTGACCCCCTTAATTTAAACAGCGATTTAACATTAGGAAGCTATGGTAAGTTTAATCTAAGAGGCGGAGAAGAAGAACATTTATATAACCCAAAATCAATACACTTGCTTCAAATGTCCACAAGAACCAAGGATTATTCCATGTTCAAGGAATACTCTGATTTGATTAATAATTCAAACAATCCCTCTACTCTGCGTTCATTTTTAGATTTTAAAAGCAACCGTAAAAGCATCTCTATAGATGAGGTGGAGCCTGTGGAAAGAATAATGAAAAGATTCCAAACCGGAGCCATGAGCTATGGTTCTTTATCGGTGGAAGCCCATGAAGCACTGGCCATAGCCATGAATGAAATAGGGGGAAAATCAAACACCGGTGAAGGAGGAGAATTAAAGGAACGTTTTATTAAATCAGATGGCCAAAACAGGAATTCGGCGGTAAAACAAGTTGCCTCCGGACGTTTCGGCGTTACCAGCTCTTACCTTATCAGTGCAGAGGAAATACAAATAAAAATGGCTCAGGGGGCTAAACCCGGAGAGGGAGGTCATATACCCGGCGAAAAGGTTTATCCTTGGGTTGCCAAGACTAGGCATTCAACTCCGGGGGTCGGATTAATATCCCCTCCTCCCCATCACGATATTTATTCCATTGAAGATTTGGCCGAGCTTATTTACGACTTAAAATGCGCAAATAAGAATGCTCGTATATCCGTAAAGCTTGCTTCGGAAGCAGGCATAGGCACCATCGCCTGCGGAGTGGCCAAGGCGGGAGCAGAGTTAATACTGATTTCGGGTTATGACGGAGGAACCGGAGCAGCTCCAAGAAGCAGCATAACCAATGCGGGTATGCCTTGGGAATTGGGACTATCGGAAGTTCATAAGTCTTTAATCGACAGCAATCTTAGAAGCAGAGTGAAGCTGGAAACCGACGGAAAGCTAATGACAGGCAAGGATGTTGCAATAGCCGCAATCTTCGGAGCAGAGGAATTCGGTTTTGCCACGGCACCCCTTGTAGTTTTGGGCTGCGTTATGATGCGAGTTTGCAGCCTAAATACATGTCCCACCGGCATAGCCACACAAGACCCGGAGCTAAGGAAAAACTTCAAGGGAAAGCCGGAATACATTATAAACTATATGGAATTTGTAGCCCAAGAGCTAAGGGAATATATGGCTTATTTGGGTATAAAAACTGTGGATGAACTTGTGGGCCGTACCGATCTGTTGCAAGTTAAAAAGGGTCTTGATAAAAAATATCTGAAATTCGACTTATCCAGACTCTTGGATAATACCCATGTTAATTCAAAGGACAGAATATATGATCCAAAAGACAATTACGATTTCAAGCTACAGGAAACCTTGGATGAATCATATTTGATGGGTAATTTTGACTTAAATAATACAAAGGCATCCCAGTCGGCGGAAGTCAGAGTAAAAAATACCGATAGGGCTTTTGGCACCATTTTAGGATCAAATATCAGCAGAATTCATGGAGATTCGTTAAAAGACGATACATATATAATAAATTGTAAGGGTTCCGGCGGTCAAAGCTTTGGCGCTTTTATCCCTAAGGGACTCACAATAAATTTAGAAGGTGACAGCAATGATTACTTCGGAAAAGGACTGTCCGGCGGTATTCTCAGCGTAAGCCTACCAAAAAACAGCAAATTGCAAGAGGATAAGAATATTATAATCGGAAATGTGGCCTTTTATGGAGCGACCTCCGGCAGAGCATATATAAACGGTATGGCAGGGGAAAGGTTCTGCGTTAGAAATTCCGGAATTTATGCGGTTGTAGAGGGTGTCGGGGATCACGGTCTTGAATATATGACCGGAGGAAGAGTCGTAATAATAGGTAGTATAGGTAAAAACTTTGCCGCAGGCATGAGCGGAGGAATCGCTTATGTTTTAGACGAGGATAACAACATCTACAAAAAGCTCAATAAGGAAATGATTTCTTTTTCTTCCGTTACGGCAAAACATGATGTCATGGAATTAAAGGCCATGCTTTTAGAGCATGTCAAAAAAACAGGCTCTAAAAAGGGTAAAACTATTATCGATAATTACGAGTATTATCTGCCTAAATTCAAAAAAATAATTCCTCATGATTATGAAAAAATGCTTAATGCGATTTCAAATTTAGAAAGTAAAGGTTTAAGCTTAGAAGAAAGTCAGATAGAAGCTTTTTATGAGCTTGAAAGGAGGCATAAAAATGGGTAATCCTACCGGTTTTATATATAACCAAAGAAAAAATTCATATAAGACATCCGAAAAGGATAGAATAAATAATTTTGATGAGTTTCACGAAGCCCTAAGTGAAGAGGAACGCATACTGCAAGCTTCAAGATGTATGGATTGCGGCGTACCATTTTGCCAGGCAGGACTTGATATAGGTGGGACAACCATAGGATGCCCTCTTAACAATCTCATACCTGAATGGAATGACTTGTTATATAAAGGGAATTACAAGGAAGCCTATCTGAGATTAATTAAAACAAATAATTTCCCGGAATTTACATCCAGGGTCTGCCCTGCTCTATGTGAAAAGGCCTGTACACTGGGAGAAAGTTATGAGGCGGTTTCCACCAGGGAAAACGAATTATCAATAATAGAAAAAGCTTATGCCATGGGCTATGCCGCCCCGAAGCCTCCAAAGTCAAGGACGGATAAAAAAATAGCAATTGTGGGCAGTGGCCCTTCGGGCCTTGCCGCAGCGGATCAGCTCAATAAGAGGGGCCACAATGTTACCGTTTATGAAAGAAGCGAAAACATTGGGGGACTATTGACAAACGGCATTCCAAATATGAAATTGGACAAGGGTATAGTTAAAAGAAAATTAGATGTATTAGCGGAAGAAGGAATCAATTTTATATCAAAAATCAATGTGGGAAAAGACATATCCGTTAGTACATTGCAAAAGAATTATGATGCTGTTATTTTAGCAATAGGAGCAACTAAGCCCCGGGATATAAAGGTTAAGGGACGTAATGGTACTGATATCTTCTTCGCCGTGGATTTCTTAACAGATATCAACAACCTTTTACAAGCTGGAAATTTGGATATGGTAAACAACATTATAAATAATAAAAATGTTGTCATCATAGGTGGCGGGGATACGGGAAATGATTGCGTAGCTACTTCCGTAAGATTAGGCGCAAAATCCATCGTCCAACTGGAAATGTTGGAAAAACCCCCTATAGAAAGGGCCGAATCAAATCCTTGGCCACAGTGGCCGAAGGTTCTAAAAACCGATTACGGTCAAGAGGAGGCAATCTACAAATATGGTAAAGATCCAAGGATTTTCAGCACAACCGTAGATGAATTCATAAGGGACGACGAAGGAAAGCTGACGGGGGCTAAAACAATAAAAGTATCCCGGGACAACAATGGAAGCTTTGTTAATCTAAAGGATACAGAAAAAATCATCAACTGCGACATTGCCCTTATTGCAGCAGGATTTTTGGGGCCGGAAGAGTATCTTTTGACTTCGGCAAAAATAAATATGCCTTCTAAAGATTTTCAGACTAACAAAGGCAATATCTTCATGACCGGCGACGCCAGAACAGGTCAATCAATAGTAGTAAAGGCTATTTCCGACGGAAGAAAGGTTGCTTCCATAGTCGACGAAAAGCTGATGGGCTACACCAATTTATAACATTTATGCCCCCTTACAGGGGGCTATTTTTTCATGAAATGGGCAAGTGTTTTATATAGCTCTTCCGTGTCTATGGGTTTTGCCAAATGGGCATTCATCCCGGCATCGATGGATTTTTCGATATCCTCTCTAAAAGCATTGGCAGAAATCGCTATTATCGGAATATCTTTGTTAAAGCTTCTTATACTTCTTGCCGCTTCCAAGCCATCCATTACAGGCATCCTTATATCCATAAGCACTGCATCATAACGATTAGCTTTAACCAATCTTACTCCTTCTTCACCATTTTCCGCAATTTCGGTTATTAAACCAAACTTATCCAACATTTTAGTTATAATTCTTGCATTTATTTTCATATCCTCGCATATGAGAATCTTCAATCCCTCAAGGGATTTGCCCACCAATTCCTTTTTATCCTTATTTTTTAAGTGCTCCCTGGCAATTCCAATGGGAACCCTATCAAATTTTATCCTTATTTTAAATTCAGTGCCTTCATTTTGTTTTGAACAAACCTCTATATATCCGTCCATAGATTCCACTAATCTTTTTGTTATTGCAAGACCAAGTCCGGTTCCTTCTTCAGACTTTGACTGTTTATTCTTTTCTTTTGTAAATGGCTCAAACATCACCTGCTGAAATTCTTCACTTATTCCAACTCCGTTATCTTTAATAGTATTTACCATTTCGATTTGTTTTTCATGCTGAATAACATCTACCTTCCAATCCAACTTTCCTCCTTTTGGAGTATACTTTATCCCATTATTAAGAACATTAATTAAAATTTGTTTAGTCCTTATTTTATCAAGATAGCAGTATTTTTCCAGCAGGCATTCTTGATTGGTAACTGTAAATGTGACCCCCTTCTTTTCGGCTAAATTGCTGATTATAACGCTTATCTCCTTAGTTAAATCAATTAGCTCCAATATCTCAAGCTGTAACTCAATATTCCCCATTTCCAGCTTTTGCATCTCCAGCACATCATTCATTAAGGCAAGCAAATAATTGGCACTGTCTCCTATCTCCCTATAGTATTCAACACATCTTTTATCAAAGCTTTCTTCCCTTCCAAAATTAGCAAGGCTTATTATCGCTCCCAAAGGAGTTCTCATATCATGGGACATCCTGGCTAAGAATTCGGTTTTAACCTTATTTGCTTTTTCCATATTAATAAGCATTTCATTTAGCTTTAGATTATTGAGCCTTTCCTTTTCATATAACTCTTCGATTTTATTTTTTTCTTTGTCAATGTTAACGGAAAAGCATACCGCATATCCTGCATCCAATTCTCTTTTTATCACATTAGCAATTATATTTCTCCAAATGTAATTTCCGTCCCCATCCATTATTCTTGCATTGAAATTTACACTGTCCCTTATACCGTTTTTGATTTCATGAAATTTTTGCCTATATAAGTCTGCATCCTCTTCATGAACGGTCCTATCTTCTATTATTGTTTCCGGCCAATTCGTCATGCTATAGTTTAAATTTCTGAGTTTTCCGTGCATTCTTACATTTATTGCCAAATCATTTATAAAATCATATTCCCAATAATTCATATCTGCAGTGGCTAATGCTATATCCAAATTCCTTTTGGATATGATTAAGCTTTCTTCATATTTATATTGCTTATCCACATCCACAAAGCTGGCATAAAAATCATAGTTTCCATCAAAATTTGTCTTACCCTTTGCTGTAACCCTCACGTATTTATATGTATTATTCTTCCCTATAAGAAATCTATATACACCGTCTAAAACATGGGGTTCAAGTCTTAGGGTTTTTTCTCCGTCACTAATCAATCTCCTTTTATCATCCGGGTGTATTCTGAGGTCTTCTATATCATGCCAAAAATTTATTACCCTGTCTTCCGTAATACCAAGATAAAGTTCTGCCATCTTTGATATCCTAAGGGGCAGAATATCACCACTGCTATTATATCTGAAGAGACAAAGTCCCACCGGTAAATTATCCATAAGTGATGTCAACTGTTCATTCAAAAGCTTTCTGTCTTCATCTGCCGTGATATCTGTTACATACTGGATAATACATTCTTCACCTTCCCACATTATTAGTTTGTTATATAATCTCAAATATTTCTTGTTGTATTCATAATATATTTTTTCTATAGTACCTTCTTTAACCTTTTTTAGCCCATCCAAATCAAACATAATATCCTTGTTTAGATAAAGTTCGTTTATGGACATTCCAACATTGATCCGCTGAGAAAAAATCTCTTTCGCGGAGTTATTATAGTAAACCACTAATCTTTCATCAAAAGTTAATACTACTATTGCATTAATGCTCTCATCAATAATTCTATAATATTCATTAACAGTAACCTTTTTCATAATAGTCCTTTCTATTTTGATAATAGTTCTCTTAATACCGATATCAACTCATCCTTATTGATAGGCTTACACAAATGATAATTCATCCCGGCTTCTATGGATTTCTTTTCGTCTTCCACATAAGCATTGGCAGAAAGTGCAATAATAGGAATTCCTTTATCGAATTTCCTTATTCTCTTAGCAGCCTCTAAACCATCCATCACGGGCATTTTTATATCCATAATTACCGCATCATAATTCCCTGATCTTGCCTTCTCCACTCCTATTAATCCATTCATGGCTATATCACATACCATATTATATCCGTCTAATATTTTTTTGATTATTTTTGCATTAATCTCATTATCTTCGCATATTAATATTTTCTTGCTCTTTAATATAAGTCTTTTGTCTTTTTTATTCCCAACTATCCTAATTGCATCCAACGCTTCTTTTTCCGTTGCTTTTTCAAATACCACCGAAACTATAAACATTGTGCCTTCGTTTAATTTGGATTTACAACTAATAGTGCCTCCTATGGCTTCCACTACCTTTTTAGTTATGGCCAAACCAAGTCCGCTTCCCTCCTCAGTTTTCACCTTGGCGCTAAGTTCCTTTGCAAAAGGCTCAAACATCTGCTTTTGGAATTTTTCCGACATACCTATACCGTTATCTTCTATGACGGATATTATTTTAATCTTATTGTTTCGTTGTTGTCCTTCAATTTTCCAGGTAATTTTACCGCCTTTATCCGTATATTTAACACTATTATTCAAAAGATTCAAAGCAACCTGCTTAATACGCTTTTCGTCCGCCTTAATGTAGCATTCTTCCTCCAGGTCATTTATCAGTTCAAACTCTATGCCCTTTTTTTCTGCCTGCAAGCCTATTATATTCACTATCTGATCTATCACATCATTTATGTTTACTACTCTAATATTTAGTATCAATCTGTCACTATCCATTTTCTGTACGTCTAATACATCATTGACAAGTTCCATCAGATATTCGGAGCTTTCCCTTATTCGCTTAAAATATTCCCTCGCCTTGGTATCCTCTATCTCCTCCAATCCAAAATCTGAGAAGGATATAATGGCACCCATAGGGGTTCTCATATCATGGCTCATTCTGGCCATAAAGTCCGTTTTTATTTTATTCGCCTTTCTTGCTTTGGCTTCGGATTTTTTGATTTCGTCATACGCTTTTACCAACAGTTGATTTGAGCTTTTTAGTTTTCTGTTATTCTTTTTCTGCTGCTTATAAAGTATCACAAATAAAACGAATACAAAGATTGCAAATAATACTATGATTATATATTGAACCTTATTAACAACTATGGAGTCCCAGAATGTCTGCTTATATATATTCTCACTTATACTGGCTGTAATTATGCTGTCCCTTGTAGTATTATTCAATACATCTATTGATTTATTCAATATATCGATTACTACAGCATCCACATCATTTGATACTATCATTCCGATTTCTATGTCAAATAATTCCTTAGGATAAACCATAAGTCCGCTGTTTTGAGGCATTTGCAAAAGATATTGCAGCTCATATTTGCTGATTATAGTGCAATCCGCCTTACCGTCATCCACATCCTTTAATCTTTCAAAAAGATCCCCCGTATATACTATTTCCCAATTGCTATAATTATCTTCAATATATTTTATTCCGTACGGAAATGTTGGAGGAACTGCTATCACATTATCTGCATCGAGATTAAACAATTCTCCTTTTCTTACAGCCAAAACAGTAGGAGAATAGTATATGGTTTTAGTGTATGAATACTTAAGTCCCTCTGCCACTTGATTTGGTATTCCGATACCAAATGCCGCATCAGAAACTCCATCTTCTACGCTTTTAGCAAAGGTACTTCCCTCAGGAACTTCAATCATTTCAAATTCCAAACCACTTATTCTTGATATTTCATTTAACAGTTCGGGTTCAACCCCTATGAATTCACCGGTTTTTTCATCGTAATTAGAAAGTACAAACCTATTAGGCAGTATTGCCACTTTAATAGGTTCGGCCTGTTTTATATATTCTTCTTCATCCACATTTAGAAATAATTCTTTTCCGGTATCCCCATTATACCATTTTTCCATCAGCTTACTTTCAAAGCATGGATAATGCATTTTAATATATGATATGGCCGCATTAAGCTCCATGAATACTTCTTTATTATTATCGCTAAGCATATATGAGTAATCATCTATATCAATAACCGCAATAGTTCTAATGGAATCATAATCAATATCCGAATCAATTATTGCAGCATCCAGTTTCCCAATCTGCAGATCCAGCACCAAATCTGCCTCGTTATCATAGCTTTTAGTATCAGTCATAATATCATAGTATGCCAAATAGTCATCAAGCTCCTTTTCCAGCTTGCCATCATCAATTACTCCCACTTTTTTATTATCCAACAGCTGCACATCCCCCATGTCAAACCTACTGTCGGAATATCTTGTTATTATCTTTGTATAGCTGTGAAATATGGGCTCAGTATATAAATAACCCGGTAATAATGAGTCCTCCTTACACGCACACATTAAATCAATTTCACCCCTGTAAAGCATGCTAAGCAGCTCCCCATAATCAGCCTCTATATATTCATATTCATAATCCGTATACTCTGATATTTTTTCCAAATAATCAATATTATATCCGCATATGGCATTTTCATTGTTAATTTCATTAAAGCTGTCACAATCATAATAGCCGACTTTTATAATTCTATGGTTATTTTGGGCAAAAATAAACGCACTAAAACATAGTGTTATGATTAGTGCTAATAATACCATATTAAATAATCTGAATAACTTCACCATATATTAGGCGACCACACTTTTATTATATTACGGATTGTATAAATTAGCAAACAAAAACCCCATGATATTTGATTATCATGGGGTTAAATTTACCTATTTGCTCTTTATATATTTAAATTCAACCACTGCCATCATAGAGATAGTTAATATAATTATAACACCTAGAATATATAGTATTCTATTATCTCCTGTTTCCGGTGATAGGGGTTCATCAGTCTTCTCCTCGACCTCAGGATATTCATATATATTTTTAGTATTGACAAAGCTTATTTCCACCGTCTCATCCACAGCTACATCCCCGGATTCATTAAAGCTTCTGACAGAATATCCTTCAGAAGTGTAATCCTTTTCGGTAATGCTGTAGTTTAAATCCTTAGGCAAATTAATTATGTTAATTCCTTCTCCGCCTTTTAGGCTAAACCCTGCCATACCCTCTACAAATGATATTATGCCGTTTCCCTTCTCGCCAACGCCCACATAGCTGTAATCCCCATTTAGTCCTTCGATATTTATGATAAAATCGAATTCCTTATCGGTTTCATTGGCATTACCATCTAATGTTTTCGTAATCAACAAATTACCTGACGTGCCCGTAATTGCATTTTCCAATGTGATAATATTAGCCTCATCACCGGTTTTGCCGTCTATTGAAGTTTTGACTGTGCCATCATTTGTTACAGCTATATCATAGGATATTTCCGATAGGTTATACCCGTCGGGAGCTTTAGTCTCCTTGAGTATATATTCTCCCACCGGTAGACCTCTAATGGTCAGCTTACCGTCAGCATCTGTTAACCCTCTTCTTATTATTGTTTCTCCATCTTCTGCAAATACCGTATATTCAGCTCCTTCCACCAAGGAATCTTCATTATCTATTTTTGTTATTTCTATCCATCCGCTCTTTGTCATGGTTACGCTTACATCCGATCTTGATATGGAATAAAGCTTAACAACAGAATCAGGATCCGCCGTACTGTTTAAAAGTCTAACGCTGTTGGTAATTTCGTCACCGCTGTTCCCTGTTACATCGGTCACATACTCAAATCTGTAAGCCTTACTGTTATCAGGTATTACGAATCTAAGCTTTCTTGTTTCATTGTTATAGAATATATTGTCGCCTATTGTAAGCTGTACAGCATCCCCTTCGCTATATGTACCGTCTGCATTTAAGGTTATCTCTTTTACCGTAATATTATCATCGGTTAAGTCCAGCTCCCCAAGGGAATTAATTCTTAAATCTATACCTTCATCTAAAGTATCTTCTATTTCAGTTCCCAGCCTTTCTATGCCATATGGCATATAGTCAACTGTCCATCTTATGGCTCCGTCTTCAAAATTGTCAAGATTCTTGGTCAAGATATCTCCCTGCAGCAATATATCTTGAAATCTTGATATTCCGGTACTCCAATTCTCTGTTTTTAATCTTACCAAATTTCTATCGGTCTCATCATCATTATTGCTAAAATACTCTTCCGCCTTTTCGTCTGTCATTTTGGCTTTTACAATAATTACATATGGGCCTGACAATTGGGAAAATTGAAAATCCGCCTGTCCTGAGGTCTCAAAATCCGCAGTCATAAAGGATGAATAATCCATGACTTCATCTCCGGCCAAATTATATCCGTCACTGTTTGGAGTTGCCTCATAAAGCTTGAACATTTTCCCTGTTTCGACTTCCACAAATTCCCAACCATCGGGAAGGGAATCCGTAACAGTTATGGCTCCCAGCTGTGATAATGGATCCATGTTGATATCCGATTCCACATCATCAATATCGTTGTAGTTAATATGTAATCTAAATACTGCCGTTTTATCGATATAGTTAAAGCCATCATCGGTACCTGCCCTTGATGAATTCTTAAAAGTATCTATATCCAAAGCAGCATCCCTAGTAAGCATATCTTTTCTTAACATTCTTGACCTGTAACTGGCCGTATCCTCATCCTCATTTATCCATGTATTACCGCTAAACAATGTAGCTGTATTAACTATATTTCTGTTGGCAACCCCTAAATAAATATTAGGATTTGTTATTTGAGAGGAGTATGAAAAACTTTTATCTCCGGTGGTGGCATCAATTCCTGCACCTTCAGGTCCTGTTACTACCAAAAGGTCCGCCAATATTTTCCCGTCCTTGACTATTTTGTGCACCGTAAGCTCCAAACCATCTTCAGATTCAAAGGACCCCTCATAGTATCTTTGGTTATAGCTTGGTTTTAATTCCTTAATATCCTCCAATGTCACTTGAGTTAATGCTGTTCCCGAATTATCGGTAATATCATATGTATCGTTTACATCAAATCCGCTGTTTTGATAAACCAAAAGATCCATTACTCTTAGGTTTAAGCTTACATCTGAATCTACTATATTCACTTCCCAATCAACTGTATGATTCTTTAAATTATAATAATCAGCGGGATTGCTTTTTGAAATCGGATTTACACCAACGTCAACCCCTGTGCTGTTGGCACTGATAGGCCCTTGCCCATCCCATCTGATGGAAGCAGTATTTCCGATGGTTTGTATCGTATGTCCTATGTTGTAATTATCCGTATCCACATAACCGGTTATTTTCAGTAATACCGGCATATTAATATCACCCAATTCAAAGTCATTACCGTTTTGAGTTATTGGTTCTGCGGCACCCCAATCATCAATGTCACTGTCCCATTTTTGCAGGGTCGCAGATACATTAATAAGTCTGTCGTCCAAATCATCTGCTATAACAGCATTATTTAAAGTAGCACCCAATTGATTAGCAGTTATTGACCATACGACTTCCCCCGTATAATCGTTATGACTTACCACATTTTTAGATATCCAAGTGACATTATAGTTTAAATCATAATCATCACTAAAGACCTCTTCCCCTTCGTTAGTTACGGTTACTTCGTTTGTTATGGTTTTATTGCCGTTTGTATAAAAATCATCATCACTTATTTTTGTTCTGAAAAAAATGTATTGCTTTGCATCCGAATTATCAGGAAAAACATAATTTAATTCTGTATCAGTTGACAAAAAGTCCACCGGAAGATATGTGGCCCCCGTTCCGTCTTCTGAGGTTCCCACCATAAAAGTTCCCTCTACATATGTACCCACATCGGTTATATCGTCATTTAACACATATCCGGCCAAATCATAACTATCTTCGCCTTTTTTTGCTTCTACCTCTATCTTCCAATCTATATACTGTCCGCTGCGTACACCGGTTTTCTCTCCCGATACTATTATCGGAAGGGGAGGCACATTAACTATATATGTTTTTTGTAGCAAGGCCACCTCATGATCCCCTTCTCCATCATCATAATTATCCTTGTCATATTCCAATGACTTTGTAAAGGTAACAGTAACATCACTCCAGTTTTCCCCCACATCAGTGAAAACAGAATCATCTCCGTCAAAAACAACTTGCGCCATCACCTTATTGCTTACATCAGAATAAAGGGTCAGTGTCCCCACCTTGGTGCCTTCAGCCTCCAGGTCTAATGAAACATCCCCTCCTATCAGTTGAAATCCACTGGCTATTTCAAAGGAAGCCACATCATTTTTATCCACATATTCCGATACCCCGTCTCCGATTACTGGTACTTTAAAGGACACCTGAATATCTATAGGGATATCACTGTTTATTTTATCTCCGTTTTCATTATCCATTTCTATACCATCTTGCTCCACGGTGATATCCATATCATAGAGCATATCGGTAACATCTTCTCCATCTTCGCCATATGTTATTAGGGTATTTGTTGCAAATAACATTGTGACAATAACTGTTATACTAATAAGTTTATTTAGCAGTAATTTCATATAGCCCTCCAAAATAGAAATTTTTATTAGTATACCACATTGTGTGAAATATTTCAACCGGCATTAATAAAATGCCGGTTGAAATTCATAAGTATTATCATCCAACGGATAATCATTTTTACTTATGGTGTAAAAGGTTAAAGTACCTAAAACAAAAACTACCAGTAATAATAAAATCACTGTTAATATCCTTTTTTTCATATGACTAACCTCCACAAACCTAACATTCCTTATACATATTACAATCATTACTGTCCTATAATCCCGTCTTTTAAAAAGATAAAAAAACATTGGTAAAAAGGATTTAAAAATGCTATAATTTTGAAGGTGCTATGCGCTAATATAATTAAAGGAAATGTAATGGAAAAATATTTTGAACTAGAGAAAAATAACACCAATGTGTTTACTGAAATTTTCGCAGGTATTACTACTTTTTTATCCATGGCCTATATACTGGCTGTAAATCCTGCAATGTTATCAGATGCCGGAATGGATCCGGGCGCGGTCTTTACCGCCACAGCTATTTCAGCCGGCTTTGCCACAATACTTATGGGTATATGGTCTAAATACCCCATAGTTCTTGCTTCCGGTATGGGATTAAATGCATATTTCACATATTCGGTATGTTTGCCACTGGCCGAAGCGGGCATAGATAACCCTTGGCAAATAGCATTAACGGCAGTTTTTATGGAGGGAATAATATTTGTAATATTATCACTTACTAAATTTAGAGAAACTTTAGTTAATAAGGTGCCTTCCAATATTAAATACGGCATTACCGTGGGGGTTGGCTTATTCATAGCATTAACCGGCATGTTTGCCAACGGAACGATAATAAAGAACGAACAAACAGCTATTACCCTTGGGGATTTAGGCTCTCCGGAGGTGATTTTGTCCCTTATAGGCTTTTTTATAATAGTTGTATTACATCATCATAAAATATTAGGCGGAATACTTTGGGGAATATTACTTACCTGGGTATTGGGTATTGTTGCGGAAAAAATAGGCTGGTATCAATCGGATCTTAGTCTAATTCCCGATTTCTCTAATGGTTTTATGCCCTCAAAGCCTTACCTGTTTGAGTTCAACTGGGTATATGTTTTGGAAAACGGCATCCAATTTGCCGCTATAGTTTTTTCTTTCCTCTATGTGGATCTTTTTGACACTGTGGGTGCTTTGATAGGTATCGGGGAGAAAGCAGAGCTTATGGATGAAAACGATGAGCTGCCAAATGCAGGCAAAGCATTCATGAGTGATGCTTTGGGTACAATTATGGGAAGTGTACTGGGTACATCCACTGTAACCAGCTATATAGAATCAAACGTGGGAGTGGCAAACGGCGGAAGAACAGGTCTTACTGCAGTCTCTGCAGGTGTAATGCTATTATTAGCCTTATTCCTATCTCCAATATTCCTTGCCATCCCGGGATTTGCCACCGCTCCTGCTCTTCTTTATGTTGGGCTTATGATGATGAATATTGTAAAGAAAATGGATTTTGAAGACGATATGGCCAGTGCAGTAAGCGGCTTCTTTGCCATAACCATAATGCCTTTTACCTATTCCATAGAAAACGGTATTATGTTTTCAATACTATCCTATGTTATTATCAAAACCTTACAGGGTAAAGGTAGGGATGTTCACTATGTGATGTGGATTTCCTGTTTGCTATTTGCAATCAGAATATATACTTTGGTAATTTAAAAAGTTGGCTTAGCCAACTTTTTAAATTATATGGGAAATCATTATTATAAATATTAAGTGTAGGGGATAATATATGTATAAGAAGTATTTGAGCTTCTTTCCTTCCTCACCGCTATACAAGGCTATAGGTATTATGGATAGCATGGAATACCATTGTCTTTGATCCAAATTGACTATATAAGGTAAATCAAAATACGGAATAATCTCTATGAATATAACATTTAATGCAAAAATCAAAAACGCGTCATAAATATATGATTTTGGCATATCCCTCAACAGTCCAAAGCCTACTATCAATAAAACACCATAGGTTCCATAATCCACCGGTATAAAAATTGAAGCCGTAATAAGAAGTATTCCCATGAAAATATTTCCTTTTTTAAGCATTATCAAAGATAAAAGTCCCAATGAAAGTGTTAAGAAAATATTTACATTAATTAAATAATTATCTCCCGTTGTAAAATATACCAATACCAAAAACGCCTCTATGGCCAAGCCAAATATGAATATTCTATAAAAATATCCCTTAATGCTCTTGGTATAGTGGTATCCTTCTGCTATTAAAAATGAAAATAACGGCATGGCCAGTCTTCCAAAGCTTCTCATTATTTCGTACCACAAGGATGGCTCCATTAAATGATAAGCCCCATGGTCAAAGGTCATAGATATTATAGCTATTATCTTAATCCAAAATGCAGTCATATAAGCCTCCCAGTTAGATTATATCATATACAAAAAAGAAAAAAAGATGGCTTGGCGTTCCATCTCCTTTTCCCCCACATTATGGGTATGCAATTAACGGGTTATTAGAATATTACTAATAACAACGCTGAAATTAATATACCACTAAAAAACTTTTTCAAACAAAAAAGGAACCTACCCGGTAGGTAAATTCCTAAAAAACTTAAATGAATCAATCGGTCATATCCCATTCCATATAAAATCGATCCTGACCTTCTCCATACTCGTTTTCATTAAATTCAATTATTTTAAACCCTAGCTTATCTCTATATAGATGTATAGCAGGTTCATTATTCACGTCCACAGTAAGGCTCATTTTTTTATAGCCCTGTTCCACCAAGTTCTCGGAAATACTCCTTAAAAACTCAAATCCAAGACCATATCCCTGTAGTTCTTCTTTAATAGCATAATCAAATAAGTACACTTTATCATTTTCATCCCAATCCCTCATAAGGATTGCCAATCCAATAACCTGCGGTTTTTCCTTTTCCTTTAATACATACACATTACCATGCCTTATTTGGGGCACAAGTCCCCACTCATCCATTCCTAACTCACCAAAAATATTAAGTCCAAAATTCACCATCCTTTTAAGTAATTTCAGGTTAAAGTCTTGAACCAAATATACACCTAAACGTCCAATATCAATATCAATATCTTTAACAAGTTTTTTGGGTAGCTGATTAATTTCTTCTAGCATAAACATCCCCTCTTTCTGTAATCAAAGTTATAACTGACTTTAATATTATATCACAATTTAAGTAATTTCGCAAACTCGATACACAACTAGTGTATATTATGCTCTAACCTCACGCACCTATAATTTGCCATAGTTATCATCCCCGTTATCAAAACAGGTATGTAAAAATTAATAAGTCTCGTTAGTATAGCTACAGTTCCCGCCATAGGTCCTCCAAGAAGCTGGGATAGAATAACTGTAAATACCGTCTCATTTACACCTATTGTTCCGGGGACAGGCAGCATTGAAACAGAAACATTTACTACAGATTGAATGAGGATTATTAAAATAGGATTGACTGATATCCCCAGGGAAAGACATACAATTAGTGTTATGGAATTGTATGCCAAAAGCTGTATTAGGCTTCTTGTAATCATTTTTAACAGCTTTTGCTTGTTCCCCTTTATATAGACCCCCATCCTTTTATACTCTTCTATTTTATTGTCAATTTCTTCCTCTTTTTTATCGGATTTAGTTAGGCCTAAAAACCTTAATACCAAACGGATTAATCCAACCAGTTTTTTGATCAGTTCGATTTTAAATGCACAGAGAATATATATCAACAAAACCACACCATTTGCCAAAAGCCCAATCAAAAACATCAGGGCAGTACCTGATGGCATATCAGTTTCCATTGCCATAAGATATATAGCAGCTGTTACTCCAAATACTATACTGCCTATCTGAAAGCTAGCACCCTCCAAAAATAATGCAAGGGCAGATATGCCTGTTCCATAGCCATCTTTTCTCATCATTATTAGCTGCATCGGTTGCCCGCCGGTGGACGAGGGCGTAACCGAACTAAAAAAGAAGCCTGCAGAAGCATACTTGATATGGCTCCATTTGGATTCAATCCCATTTAAGCTAATGGTACTAAGAATATTAAGACCCTCACATAGAATAAAAACTCCCATGAGGGTAATTCCCAATAGTAAATAGTAATAATTCACACCGTTTAGGGCATTAAAAACTTCCCCGTACTCAATTTTGCTGTAAACAAAAATATATGCCAAAACCCCGGCCAGTATTATTGCAATTATATTTATAACCACTTTTTTATTTATAATCATACCACCTTAAATTTATACCCTTCCCTGATCCAAATAGGTAAAGTAATCCTAAGAGCTTTTATCATGTTTAATGTGGCTCCTTCTTCTCCTCTGCCGTCATGTAAGCATATAACCGAGGTGCTTTTTACCTTTTTAAGCAATTCATATGCCAAGGCATCTTCATTTTTCGAACTTTTCCAATCCCCCGCCATAACATCACAAAGAACTATTTTAATATTATTTTTATCAGCATATTCTTTTGTGGCCATATTCGTCCTTAACCAAGGAGGCCTGTATAGGTTTACAGGTCTATCCAATATCCTTTCCAGCATAAACTTGGATTCTTCAATATCTATTTTGGCTTCCGCCCTATTTTGAAAAAACGGATTCTTATGACTCTTTGAATGCAGGCCTATGGCATGACCGTCATCACTTACCCTTTTAACCACTTCAACATTTGCCTTGGCAAAATCCGCCACCATAAAAAATGTAGCCTTAATATTATATTCTTTTAATAGCTGTAATATTAATAAAGTATATTCCTCACTCGGTCCGTCATCAAAGGTAAGATAAATAGTCTTATCATTTTCCCTTCTTATTTTCCTAAGATATCTTTTATATTCAAGCTTAGTTTTTATCATTGTAATAGCATCTAACATACCTTTAACCCCTCAATATAGAAATTTTCCAGCTCACTTCTTACAGCTTCCATGTTACTCCTTATTTCCTCAAGCCTATTATCATTATTAATAAGTAAATCAATCTCTTTCCCAAGCTCCATAGGCTTTATGTCCCCTTTAATAATTATCTCTCCAATATTTTTATTCTTAATAAATCTTGCATTTTTAATCTCCTGAGACAAAAAAGGATTCACAACAATAATAGGTTTAAGCATATAAATGCTTTCAAACAGAGTTATCCCTCCTGCTTTAGTCAATATTAAATCAGAATCTGCCATTATTCTTTCAATCTCATCCGTAAACCCGATTACATTAATATTATTATAGTCAGCATTAAGCTTGTCCCTTAATTCGCTGTTATTCCCCGTAACAACAGTAACCTTCATATTATCCTTTTCATTTAATTCCCTTAACAGTTCCTCACAATTTGGTATAAGCCCCAAACCACCTCCCAAAATCAATAATTTTTTTATATTACCTTCATCCCTTGTATTATCCATGGTTTTAAACTTGGATCTGACAGGTATTCCCGTGACATATATATTCTCCCTACCAACACCTTTATCAACAAGCTCTTCTAAAACCGATTTATCAGCCACATAATATCTATCGGTATTTTCCGCAACCCATTCCTTATGACTGCACACATCCGTAATATATGTATAAAGGGGTATATCATCTCCATACTTGCCTTTATAGTAGGAAACCATTTGTGAACTTAACGGCAACACGGAAATTATTGCCATTGGCCTTTTTTGTTTCACAAGTCTTTTTATTCTCCTTAAAGCAACAACACTTAAAAAGCTGGTATTGCTCTCTTCCGCCAGTTTATTCAAAGCATTATATAAGTTGGGTTTTTTCGAAACCAAAGAATTAAAATTCTTATATATTCCCTTAGCTATCAAGGGAAAAGCATAATCTACAATGTCAATTATTTCTATATCTATGTTCCCATCATAGCTTTTTATCAAATCTTCTTTAATTGCATCTGCGGCAGAAATATGACCATTTCCAAATCTACCCGTTAATATCAATATATTATTACCCATGTGAACCTTCCTCCATATCAGCAATTATATATATCAATATTAAAAAAAGTCTTTCAATGATATTAACTATTTATTAAAGATAATTATATTATTATTACATTTATTAAGATTCCGTAAGAAATAAAAAAAGCAGCCAAGCTGCTATAATAGTGTAATTGACTTTCTGTCATATTCAATAATACCCTCATCCTTCATTTTTGAAAGCTCCCTGGATAAAGATGTCCTTTGCACCCCCAACCTTAAAGCAAGCTCCTTCTTACTAAACTCAAGCTCAATAGTATTATTATCTTTTATGTCCTTCATATAATTTAAATAATTCAAAATCCTTTGCCTTAAGTTACTACCCAATGTGTATCTGATAGTATTTGCTAGTATCGCACTGTGATCCGACATATATCTTAAATACTCCCCTAAAAACTCCGGGTACTTCTGTAACATTTCAAAGAGAATTTCCCTTTTTATTGATAGTATTCTTGTCTTTCTTTTCGCAGTTATTATCATAGGATATCTGGGATTACCGGAGAATATTAAATTACCGCCCAACACATCCCCCCTATAAAAATCAGAAATCGTAAGCGTCTCGCCATCCTCGTCAAGTCTTTCGACCCTTACCATGCCGTCTACAATTACATCTATGGCCACGCAAAGCTCCTCCTGCAAATGTATCACATTATCAGCTTCATAATCCCTGTATATAAATTCATTCTTTTCCACGGCCATAATAATATAGTCATCTGGTATTTTTTTTAATATATTAATATATTCCCTCATAAAGCCTCCGGTGTTACATTGGTAACTATCTTTAAACATTTTATATGTATAATCAATATAAGTCAAATACAAAGGGAGATAACCATGAGACAAATTCAAAACATTATAAGACTATTTTTTTTATTGCTTTTTATTCTACTATCCTTTTTAGTAAAACCCATTCTTTGGTTTATGTTATTCGCAGTAAGCTTATTACTTGCTCTTTTCTTCGGAAGAATATATTGCGGATATGTTTGCCCCATGAATACCGTAATGGCATATTCGGAAGGATTAGCAGCTAAACACAGGCATAAGGACAAACAGCTTCCAAAAATATTTAACAGTCCGCTACTTCCTTATTTTTTTATTCTGTTAACCCTGATTTTAATACTGGTTTTCAAAAGACTGCTTATGCTGAATTTCCCGGTGATGCTTATATGGATAATAGCTTCGATAATATTTGTGTTTATTTACGAGCCTAAGCATTTTCATAATTCCATTTGCCCCTTCGGCGCCTTACAAAAGTTATTTGGAAGATTTGCCTTATATTCAAAAAGAATAGACCCAAATAAATGCACCAATTGCATGCTATGTATGAATGCTTGCAAAAAAGAGGCAATAAAAAATGTAGAATCCGGCCACCTTAAAATATCAGAAAGCCTTTGTCACCAATGCCAAGAATGTAGTATAAAATGCCCCGCAAATGCCATAAAATATACAAAAAAGTTTTAATAATTTGATGAATGATATATAATTAACATGTAATCGATTATTTGGGAGGTCTATTATGGATATTAGAGTGAGATTACTTGTATTGATATCATACATAGCAATGATAATAGTTAATGCCATGGCAAACATAGTTCCTATTAATGACATTACCACCGGCGGCGTTTCTGATCTTTACAGAAATTTTTTCACCCCCGCACCCATTACTTTTTCAATTTGGGGACTTATATACCTGCTCTTGGCAGGCTATGTCATATATCAGTTTTTTATAAAAAATGTGGATGCAAGAACACTGAATCGAATAGGATTACTTTTTATTATATCTTCACTTTCAAACAGCCTTTGGATATTTGCCTGGCACCACCTATTGATAGGATTATCGTTAATACTAATAATCATCATGTTTTTATCCTTGGGTACATCAGTAAGATTGCTAAAAAGTTTTGATTTAAACAAGAAAAACAGAATATTTCTAAGATTGCCCTTCAGTTTTTATTTCGGCTGGATAACCGTTGCAACCATAGCTAATACAACTGCTTTTTTAGTAAGCATCGATTGGAACGGGTTTGGATTGGAAGAATCAATATGGACATGTATAATCATTATGGTGGGAGCATTACTTGGTTCTGCCTTTACCCTAATAAACAGGGATCATATCTACGGCCTGGTGATAATATGGGCTTATGCGGGTATTTTCATAAGGCACACCTCGGATAACGGCTTCGCCTTTGTGTATCCCGAGATTATTATTACCATAGTTATTGCCTTTATCCTTATATTTGCCAGCATTATTATTTCAATTATTAGAAGCACAAAATAAGTCAAGTTAACTAAGAGACAGCCCCGAATATCCGGGGCTGTCTCTGATTATTATTTATACTTAGGCACTTTAGGCGATTTAAGCTTCTGCTGCTTTTTCTGCCATTTCTTGATCCATTCTTCTCTGTTCAAGAACAGCTTCATATTCTTCGTCTGTCATCTTTTCCATAGTAATTCCTGTAAATCCATAGATTACAGATACTATTGGGTTAATCCAGTTTAAAACAGCATAAGGCGCATAATGAATAGTTCCTACTCCTAGGAAACCACTCATTGTTGCTCCGCAAACATTCCAAGGAACTAGCGGAGATGTAAGAGTTGCAGAGTCTTCTAAGCATCTAGATAAGTTCTTATTCTTTAATCTTCTGTCTTCGAAAGCTTCTCTGTACATTCTACCAGGTAATATAATTGCTAAATATTGGTCTGCACAAATCAAGTTGATGAATATGCAAGAGCAAACTGTAACTAATACCAAAGTACCGTTGTTCTTAGCAACTTTTAGTATTGCTTCAGCTATTGAAGCAAGCATTCCTGTTGCTTCCATAACACCACTAAAGGACATGGAGCATAATACGATACTTACTGTCCATAGCATATAGTCAAATCCGCCGCCACCGATTATATCGGCAACTGTATAATCATCTGTCAATACGGCAGTTGTGCTGGCTTCATAACCATAATGCATGATATTAAACCAATCTACAACAGCAATTCCCTGTACAAGACCGGAACCTACTCCTAGTTAGAACACATATATTATCTATTATGCTTCTAAAGCTCTCTTAGCGATTTCTTCATCAAGTGCTCTTTGTTCAAGAACGCTGTTATATTCATCATCAGTCATCTTCTCGATTGTAAATCCAGCGAATCCATAAATAATTGATACGAAAGGATTTACATAGTTAAGAACTGCATATGGTAAATATGCTAAAGTAGGTACTCCTAAGAAACCAGACATTGTTGCACCACATACGTTCCAAGGAACTAATGGAGAAGTTAGTGTAGCTGAATCTTCCAAAGCTCTAGATAAGTTCTTACTCTTTAATCTCTTGTCTTCATAAGCTTGTTTGTACATTCTGCCAGGAAGAATAATAGCTAAGTATTGGTCTGCTGCTATAATATTTACAAATACGCAAGATAAGACAGTAATCATTATTAATTGACCATCTTTCTTTGCAAACTTAAGAATAGCTTCTGCTAATGATGCCATCATACCAGTTGATTCAAGTACCCCACTAAATGTCATGGAACAAAGCACAATACTTACTGTCCATAGCATGTAGTTAAATCCACCACCACCGATAATATCAGCTACAGTGTAAGATTCATTTAATACTACAGTTGAACTTGCTTCATATCCATAATGCATGATGTTGAACCAGTCAGCTACAGCAATTCCTTGTACTAACCACATACATACTATTCCAGCTACAATACCTAATGACATAGCAGGAAGTACAGGTACTTTAAATGCTACTGCAAGTATTAAAATCAATACTGGAATTAATAGGAAAGGACTTACAACAAATTCATTTTGAATTTCTGTTTGTAATACATCAGCCAAATCCATAGATAAGGAACTGTTTGCTTCAGTTCTTCCTAAGATAAAGAATACTACAAGTGCGATAATGTAAGAAGGCGTTACAGTGTAAATCATATGTCTAATATGAGTAAATACATCAGTTCCTGCTGTTGCTGGAGCCAAGTTAGTTGTATCTGATAATGGAGACATCTTATCACCAAAATATGAACCAGAAACTACTGCACCTGCTGTCATAGCCGGATTAATTCCTATACCGATAGAAACACCAATCATTGCTACTCCTATTGTACCTGCAGTTGTATAAGAACTTCCTATACAAAGTGATACAAAGCTACATAACAAACATACAGTTACTAAGAAAAATGCTGGGTCAATAATGTTTAATCCATAGTAAATCATTGAAGGAATTACTCCTCCAGCCTTCCATGTTGATACGATGATACCTACAAGAAGCAGAATCAAACATGCTTGCATTGATCTGTCAATTCCTGAAAGTATTCCTCTTTCTATGTAGGCCCATTTCCATCTGTTGATAACGCCTACGATTGCTGCCAGTGCTGCAGCACATAGTAAAGGCATATGAAGTTCCCCATAACTAAAGAATATGGAATACATGATGATACCTAAACCTGCTACTACAACGAGTAAAACTTGCCACATTGGTATTTTATTTCCCATCTTACTTATTTATAACACCTGATAGGGCAAGTGCTATAAACTCCTTTCTTAAAAATAATAATATAATAACATCATCCCTACATGACTAACAAATCACTATGACCTATTGTAGATATCAATAAGCTCTTCGCCCTTTGCTTTACTTAAGCCGGAATCTACACATACATTAACAAAAGCCTCGTCTAGTGCTTGGATTTGACTGTCCTCCAAGTCCTTGCCCTTCATTTCTTTTATCTTTTCAACATATTCTTTTGATTTATCGAATATGGTTTTTCCGCCTTCCTTATTCCAAATGGCTCTTTCTTGATAATTCATTACAATATTTCCGTAATACTGTTCTTTGGTATAGTTTTTAAGAGTATGCTTGTTTGTCATATAGTTTCCACCTGAACCCACCTGCATAATAACATCCTTAGCCAAAGTAGAGTCATCAAATCTGATACCCTTTTCCAAATGCTTCAATGTACCTATGAAATCCGCATCCATTACAAGCTTTTCCATACTCATTTCTGCAATTACATTCAAACCTCCGGGTCCCGATACATTATCAACCCCAAGCATAAATGCCATCATACCGCTTCTTGCAGTCTCACTTCCTGCCTGATAGTCAATAATCTTTGAATCCGACATCGCAGCATATGTATGTACCGGTAATCCGTAGTATTTACCCATTAACGCATAACCGGCAGTAATCATATTTGATTCCATAGCCTCCATAGGTGTATACATTGTCTTCATATTGAAGATACAAGGAGCACCGCCATAAACAACCGGATGTCCCGGTTTAACAAGCTGTGCCAAAACCAAACCGGATATAATCTCCACAGTATGCTGCAAAATAGCTCCGGCTAAGGTGATAGGACCTGTAGCTCCGGTTATCTGGGCAGAAATAAGTTCCAATGGAATGTCCCTTACAGCACAGTCAATTATATTTTTAGCCCCTATGTTGGACCATTTCAGTGGCGATGTAACACATACATCAAAAATGGTATATGGTTTATTTCTAACGTTTTCTTCTGTTCCCAATACAGCCTTTAGAAGTTCGAAGGTTCTTAATACTCCATCAGCATCAGTGGCCCCGCCTATAATAGGTTTTGTGGAGTTTCTCATTTCCGTATAGTACAAATACTGGGAACCCAGTTCTCCGGGAGCCTCCTCACATACGATGGAAGAAGATATAAAATCAAGGGCATCCAAGCTGTCAGCTACTTTAGTTAATAGTTTTAAATCTCCAACATTTGACAACCTTACAGTGCTTCCGTCATGGTCTAAAACATTGCTTGCGCTACTGCCGGGGTTAAACCTTGTTTTACCGTCACCAAATGTACAATATTCATTACCGTTTCTATCAAAAAGTTTAAATGAAGACGGTGCACTGGATATGCATTTTTCAACTATTTCCCTAGGAATTTTTACCTTTTGCGTTTCCCAATCCACATCACATCCTGCATTTTCAAGGATTTTAAGTGCTTCATCATACGCAAAAATTATCCCCAAGTTTTCTAATAAATCAATTGCATTCTCATGCATCTCTTCAATCTGATTATCATTCAATATCCTAAATTGAGGCATATTGTTAAACTCAAATTTGCTCATATTTACCTCCTGCATGCTTTTCATTTTTACTTACTATATTTTAATAATAATCCCGATATTAAAAATATTTTATTTAATAATATGGATAATATTGTATTATTTTTGGTTAATTTTAGAGTATTTTAAATTTTTTTAAATTTTCTTTATTGTTAGATTTTATGCTCAGTATGTATATGCGGTTTTGTACTAAATTATATATTTTTTTACCAATTTATCCGCCGGATTCATCCGTATATGCCGGTGATTTATAAAATTTATTTGGCATAATGTTTGATTTTAGATTCTTAGGATAATATATATAATAGAAAGGATGAATAAAATGAATATATATAAAACAGCTTTAGAAGCAAATTTAATGAACGGAAAAAGCATGAAGCTATCCGAGCTTGAAGGCAAAGTTACACTAATTGTAAATACCGCCAGCAAATGTGGCTTTACACCCCAATTCAAGGGTCTGGAAGAATTATACGAAAAATATAAGGATAAAGGATTGGTTATACTCGGCTTCCCGTGCAACCAATTCAAAAATCAAGATCCGGGAAGCAACGAGGAAATACTGGAGTTTTGCCAGCTTAATTACGGAGTCAGCTTCACCATGCTTGAAAAGGTGGATGTAAACGGAGAAAAAAGGCATCCGATATATAAATACTTGTTAGATAATAACTTATCCGGAAATAGCGGCGATATAAAATGGAATTTCGAGAAGTTTCTAATTGACAGAAGCGGAGAAGTCATAAAAAGATACCCGTCACTAAAGACTCCAAGATCATTGGAAAAGGATATAATTAAGTTATTGTAATATTAAAAGCGCAGTTAAAACTGCGCTTTATGGCGGAGAGTGTGGGATTCGAACCCACGTGTCGGGATAAACCGACAAATGCATTTCGAGTGCACCTCGTTATGACCACTTCGATAACTCTCCAAAATTTATCAATGTTGTGATTATAGCATGTATACACTCAATTTGCAAGAAAAACGGGGAGTCTTCTCCCCGTTTGCTTTTGGAATTAATCCAAATTTGGTATATATTCAAAACCCTTTTGTAAATCATCATCAGTGGGAATATTGTCCACCATTATCCCTTCGTTATATGCTTTATAGGCTGCCATATCGAAATATCCTGTACCCGTTAGGCAAAATACAATGTTTTTTTCTTCCCCTGTTTTAATACATTCCTTCGCCTCTTCCATGGCAACTAATATACCGTGGGCAGATTCGGGAGCAGGTAATATACCTTCTGTTCTGCAAAACTCCTTTGCCGCCGCAAATACCTGACTCTGTTTAACCGCTTTGACTTCATCAATGTCCCCATCATTATATAGCTTTGAAAGTATAGGGCTCATACCATGATATCTAAGTCCCCCCGCATGGTCGGGAGAAGGGATAAATCCCGAACCCAGTGTATACATTTTTGCAAGGGGTGTCACTTGACCCACATCACAAAAATCATAAGTATACTTACCCCTGGTCATGGTCGGACAGGATTCGGGTTCAACTGCTATAAACTTAGGAGCTTTCTTTCCCTGAAGCTTATCAGCCATATAAGGGGCTATAAATCCGCCAAAGCTGGATCCCCCTCCTACGCAGCCTATCATAACATCCGGCTCTATATCATATTTTTCCAATGCCGTCTTTACTTCCTGTCCAATAATCGATTGATGAAGTAAAACCTGATCCAAAACGGATCCTAAAGCATATCTGCAATTTTCTGTTGTAGTGGAAACTTCCACCGCTTCTGATATGGCAGTTCCAAGGCTTCCTGTATTTTCCGGATCCCTTTCCAGTATACCCCTACCCACATTAGTCGTATTAGAAGGAGAAGCATGAACCTTCTTCCCATAGGTTTCCATTACTATTTTTCTGTATGGCTTTTGCATTGCGCTGCATTTAACCATATATATAAGTAGGTCTATGTTTAGGTACGAACATGCCATGGATAGGGCCGTTCCCCATTGACCCGCTCCCGTTTCCGTAGTCAAATGCGTAAGCCCCTGCTCTTTTGCATAATATGCTTGAGCTATTGCAGAATTAAGCTTATGGCTTCCCGAAGTATTTGTTCCTTCAAACTTATAATATATCTTGGCGGGGGTTCCCAGTGCCTCCTCTAATCTATACGCTCTATATAGATTGGAAGGTCTATACATTTTATAATATTCTTGTATGCCTTTTGGAATCTCAATATATTTATCTTTGTCATTAAGCTCCTGGGCAACACATTCCTTTGGAAAAACCATTTCCAGCTCCTCCGCCGTCATGGGTTTTAACGTACCCGGATTCAACATCGGGTCGGGTTTTTCCTTCATAAACGCCTTCATGTTCAAAAATGATTTTGGCATTTCATTTTCATCAAGCAGTAACTTATACGGAATCTTTTTCATAATCAATACCTCTCTCTGTAAAAAATTTATCCCGGAACAGAGACTTTGAATCAAAAAAGCTCCTGTTCCCACAATATTTGCAGGGACAAGAGCATATACTCCTGCGGTACCACCTTGCTTGGATGTAAACATCCCACTCATCAACATGCCAACACATGTCTGCGCTGTAACGGGCACACCCGTCTATTCATACTTGCATAATGCTTTCCCAATAGCCCTCGAAGGTCCATTTGCCAGACCGCTTATGACCGGGTTCTCATCATCCCCGATTCTCTGTACATGCGCTTAAGACGTTATCTCCTTCTCAACGGTTTAATTATTTTGTTGTTTGAACGAATTTTAACACATCTATTTGTGAAAGTCAACAAATTTTAGTTAAAAATTTTAATTTTTTTGGAATTATTTCCAAACTCAATTCTCCGGTTTTTATCGGTTCTCCATCTATACAGTATTCCATAAAATCCCCCTTGGGTTTTATGTAAATATCCTTTGTTTGCACGAAATTAATATATTCCCTAAGCTCAGGTTTATTCAAAATCTCCCCTTTGATATATGTAGGCAAAAGCTTAATGAATTTTCTCCTGGTAACATCCTTAACAATCTCCAAATCCATGAGTGCGTCATCCATCCTTGCTTTTGGACTGTTACATATACCTCCGCCGCAGAATTTACCGTTACCAACGGAGCAAAGAAGCAAAGGTCCTTCATGCATCTTCTCACCACCGGAATAGACCGTCAGGTTCTGTCCCCTCTTACCGGCAAGATTAAATATTATCGAAGACAGATATGCAAAGGATCCTGCAATCAATGGCATTGTCTTTAGCTTCCCTGCCAAAATAGCCACATTTCCGTCAAACCCTATGTTTATAACATTGGTGCAATAGCCCCTACTGCTATCATAGCTATATTTTATTAAATCCACCGGCACAGGCTCAAAGGAAAATTGATTTTCAACGCTCAAGAAATCATCTTCGGTTCCAAAATTCCTAATAAAGTCATTCCCCGTTCCAATGGGTATAATTCCTATGGGAACATCATAATCTGCAGCTCCGTTTACTGCTTCATTAAATGTACCGTCGCCACCACAGACTATTATCCTTAATTCTTTATTCTCTTCACATAGTTTATTGGCAATAACCGTTGCATCTCCCACTCCGGCCGTTACATGTATAGAAATATCTTTTTCAAGTTCCTTGGCAGTTTTTTCTATTTTATACTTTAATTTTTCTGTTCCTCTGCCCTGCCCTGCTTTTGGATTTATTATAAATGCATATTTCATAAATCACTCGCTTTCATAATCAATTAAGAACGCACCCTTTTGTAAATTGTATTTACCAAGAGTAGGCCCTCCTGTCCAAGTAATATAGCCATCACCAATTCCCGCATCATAAAGGCCTTTTATTTCAGCCTTTAACTCTTCCGCATTGTAACTTATCCCATCGGGATCAACCCAGTCTAAAACATTATATGCCTGAATCCAGGTTCTTACTTTAGCAGGGGTAGGGCATTCCTTTTGCCTTTCCTTTACGGAAAGGCCCCAATTATACATAAGGGAATAGGGTTCATTCCATGGTTTGCTCAAACCATAGCTTCCGGGTCCGAAATGGTCAGGATATGGCATCCCGGACATAACATCAACAACATTGCTCATAGCAGGCCAGTATTGCCCGTAGGGAGCGGTATAAGTCCCATTGGATGTCTCTCCGAAAACATCCACCGAAATATAGGCATTGATGTTATGCAGCGCATCCTTGGCATAATATAGAAATCTTTGTATTGCTTGAGCCTTATCCTCGTCGTATTTGTTTTGCATATTCAAGGTGTCTTCAATATTGGCTATATGACTTGGAAAGCGGCAATAATCAAAATTGATTTCATTAAAGCCCATTTCCGTAACGGATTCCTTGGCCAAAGCAACATTATATTCCCAAACCTCTCTTGAATAAGGAGAAGGCCAATATGAGCCTTGATATTTTAGAGGTTCCCCGGTAGATCTTAGGGCTATGGCATTTTCCGGATGCTCTTTGATATAAAGGTCATCCTTAAAAACCGTTATCCTCCCCACAACATAAAAGCCTGCCTCTTTTAGCATGGCCACTGCTTCCCTATATTCCTCATAGGAATTATTGGCATTGTCATAGGCATATTTGGAATACATCTCCATGGCTTTCGCCGGATATCCTATTACAAAATTATCCTTTATATCCACCACAAAGGTATTTATCTTTGTATCCTTTGCAAAATCTATAAAAGGTTTAACCCCCTTAGGGTTTAAATAATCGCTTGTAAGGTATAAGGAATAGCAATCCTGCGGCATGGGATTTCCTTCAAACGAAGGTTTTTCATTCGGGAAATAGTCAAGACCCATGGCATCCCCACCACCGTATTTATCCTCGGCCTTCAAATGCATTTCATCATATACCTCAGGTTTATAGGTTTTTAAGCTGTCTTCCTTATTAAGCACGGTATATTTACCATATACATATCCTTCTTTGTCATCAATTGAAACCTTATACTTATTTACATTCCCCATGGAATCTATTTGTTCGTAGCCCACAACCTTTAGGTTTTCGCCCTTCTTGGCATAGCCTAATATTCTGTCTTCTTTATCTATAATTGCCAAAGGGGTTCTTACAAATATTTCCGATTCCTTTACCAAAGAATCCTTGGAAAGGGTAATATTATCCATGGAAATATATAAAACCTCTTCTTCAGCTTGTACTTTTATTAATTTTTCATCATTGATCTCCTTGGTAATATTCTTATAGAACATTACCTTTTGACCCCTTATCAAATCAACCTTCTCACCATTTTCGTCATAGGCAACCGCGGTATTCCCAAAGGATGATACGTATCCCCCTTCGCTTCTCGGAAATAACTGTCCGTCTATAATCATATATCCCAGCATCAGAATTACTACGATTACCAAAGGCAATAAAAACTTTATCTTATTGTTCATCTGTCATCCCTATAATCCTTTTTATTATTTTTGTCTCCTCGGGCTTTTCCTTTGATATTATAAAAGCACTTTCCGCTTCGCCTTTAGCCATTATAAGTTTATCCTCATCATTACCATAAAAGGTCGCAAGTACTTCATCAAACAATACCTCATCCCCAACCTTTTTATTAAGATAAATTCCCGCGGATAAATCAATACTATCCTCTTTTGTGGCCCTGCCTGCTCCCGTGTGTTGAGATGCTAATCCAATTTTTCTTGCATCAATCTCCCATATAAACCCGGATTCCTTTGCATTAAGCTTCAATTGATATTTTGCCTCGGGTAAAAGACTGTAGTCATATGCTATTTCTCCATCCCCACCTTGCCACTCTATCATTTGTTTTAGTTTTTCCAAGCCCTTGCCGGAGTCTAAGGCATCCTTTGCCATTAATCGACCTTCTATATCAGAATCAGCTTTGCCTCCCACATAAATCATGATTCCCGCCAGGGTCAACGCAAGTTCCGTTATATCCCTTGGACCTTTTCCCTTAAGGGTTTCCAAAGCCTCGATTACTTCCAAACTGTTTCCCACGGCTTTACCAAGGGGCTGGCTCATGTCAGTAATCACCGCCACAGTTTTTCTTCCTGCCGTATTACCGATCTTTGTCATAATATTCCCCAGGGTTACAGCATCATCAATATTCTCCATAAAAGCCCCTCTGCCGCACTTGACATCCAAAACTATAGCATCAGAACCCGCTGCCAGTTTTTTACTCATTATGCTGGATGCTATAAGGCTGAAGTTATCCACGGTGGACGTCACATCCCTTAGGGCATAAAGCTTTTTGTCCGCAGGGGTAATATGAGCCGTTTGTCCTATTACGGATATTCCTATGCTATTCACCTGTTCCAAGAACTCATCAGGCTCCAATGCTGTTTTAAAGCCCTGAATTGCTTCAAGCTTATCCACTGTGCCTCCGGTAAAGCCCAAGCCCCTTCCGCTCATTTTTGCTATGGGAACTCCGCAAGCCGCAGCTAAAGGTGCAACTATAAGAGTAGTCTTATCTCCCACACCCCCGGTGGAATGCTTGTCAACTTTAATTCCTTTAATATGGGAAAGGTCTATTGTGTCACCGCTATATCTCATGGCATTGGTAAGCATAAAGGTTTCTTCTTCGTCCATACCCCTAAAGTATATGGCCATAAGAAGGGCCGAAACTTGATAATCCGGGATTTCTCCCCTTACATAACCATCAATAATATATTCGATTTCATCCTTAGTAAGCTTACCGCCTTCCCTTTTTTTGTATATCAAATCATTCATGTTCATAAGGTTTCTCCTAATCAATTAACAATTCGCTTCTGAAACTTTCCCCATGCTCGGGCTTTTTTACCCCTAATATATCGGCAATTGTAGCACCTATATCCGCAAATGACTCTTTGGTTCCCAAATCCACCGATTTTTTCATCGCCTTGGAATAAGCCACCAACGGGATGTATTCCCTTGTATGGTCAGTTCCCTTAGCCATGGGATCATTACCATGATCTGCCGTAAGAATAAGCAAATCATCTTCCTTTAGTTCATCTAATATCTCAGGTAATCTTTCATCAAATTCCTCTATGGCTTTACCATAACCCACAGGGTCCCTTCTATGACCATATTTAGAATCAAAATCAACAAGATTTGTAAATATAAAACCATCAAAGTCCATTTTCATAGCTTCTATTGTTTTATCAACACCATCCATATTTGATTTGGTATGAACAGAATCAGTAATCCCTTTGCCATTAAAAATATCACTGATTTTACCTATGGCATAAACCCTTTTACCCCCTTGTTTTATGCTGTCTAGCACTGTATCCTTTGGAGGTGTAACCGAATAATCATGCCTATCTGAGGTCCTTACCCTTTTACCGTCTTCCATAATATATGGTCTTGCAATAACTCTGCCACACGCAAATTCTCCCACCAGCATGTCCCTTGCGATTTGACACATTTCGTATAGTCTTTCCAGGGGAATAATCTCCGTATTTGCCGCAATTTGAAAAACACTGTCCGCAGAAGTATATACTATGGGTTTACCTGTTTTTTCATGTTCCGGCCCCAACACTTCAATTATTTCCGTACCGGAAGCCGCATAATTTCCTATGGTTTCCACTCCTATTGCTTTTTCGTAAGCATCCAAAAATTTTCTCGGAAAACCATCGGGATAGGTTTTAAAAGGAGTTTTAGTAACAATGCCCGCTATCTCCCAATGGCCAGTTATAGTATCCTTACCCTTTGAAGTCTCTCCGAATCTTCCGTAAGCGCCAATGGGATTTCCCACCCTATATTCGCCATTTGATGCTCCATAAATATTTCCATAACCAAGTCTTTTCATGTTGGGAATGTTTAACACCCTATAATTCTCGGTTATATGCTTTAAAGTGTTTGCACCTTCATCTCCGTAATCCTTTGAATCCGGCATTTCACCTATGCCTAAGCTATCTAAAACTATTAGAGTTATTTTCATAATTAAAGCCTCCTTTAGAATCATATACAAGCAATGGTTTCGCCCTTAAGTAATCAAGGGAAACCAGTCTATACTCTATACCATCATAGTTACCCTTAATCCCTTTTGGATAAACATGAACACCATGAAGATGGCCGTAAACCAGGTATTTGACATCGTATTCTTTTATTAGTTCCGTCACCTTAGATCTCTCGCCCTTCTCGTTTGAAGGGGGATAATGAAGAGCTACCATGATATTTTTAGCCCCTATTTTCTTGGCATCATCTAAGCTGAATTTAAGCCTTATCAGTTCTCTGTTATATATCTTTTCATCATGGGCATCAAAGTCTTCCACATAAGGACTTATCCATCCCCTAGTTCCACATATGGCTAAATCTTCTTTTTCTATATAGTAGCATCTGTTTTGTATAAAATGGATATTATTAAACAAGCCATTGAGTTTATTGATTCCATTCCACCACAAATCATGGTTACCTTTAAAAATAACCTTCGTACCCGGCAACTCATCAATCCATTTCAAATCCGTCATTGCTTCGTTTAATCTTAATCCCCATGAAACATCCCCGGGTATTACTACTATATCCTCTTCGCCAACAATTTCCAGCCAGTTCTTTTTTAATTTTTCATGATGCATTTCCCAGCCAATACCAAATACATCCATAGGTTTATTTACTATTGGATCAAGGGACAAGTGTAAATCTGCTATGGCAAAAACCTTCATATTTGCTCCTTACTCGTCTAATAATCTTTTAGCATTAACATCATCTAATGATGTAACTTCTTTTAATCTTCTTTGTATCTGCCTGGTTCTAGGCCCTATAAGCTTATCCAGCTCATTATTAGCCTGATTGATCCTGTCCTGGGCCCTTGTAAGTACCTGCTCGAAATTATTGAATTCGGTTTTCACAGCTCCCAGTATTTCCCATACCTCACCGGATCTTTTTTGGATGGCCAATGTATTAAATCCCATTTGGAAACTGTTTAGTAAAGCTGCCATGGTAGTAGGCCCCGCAACAGTTACCTTATACTTTCTTTGGAGTTCTTCTAATATACCTCTTCTTACAACCTCTGCATAAAGACCCTCAAAAGGTAAAAACATTATTCCAAAATCCGTGGTATTAGGTGGATCAATATATTTTTCATTGATGTCTTTAGCTTCATTCTTTATGACAAGGGCAAGGGCTTTTGCCGCAGAAGCTATCAAATCTTGGTCACCAATCTCATAAGCATCCACAAGCTTTGCATAAGAATCCCCGGGGAATTTCGCATCTATAGGTAAATAAACACAACCATCATTATCTCCCGGTAGCTTTATGGCAAATTCAACCCTGTCTCTACTGCCTTTTTTGGTTGCCACATTCTCCTCATACTGCTCTTTTGATAATATCTGTTCTAATATGGCACTTAATTGCACCTCTCCTAAAATACCTCTGGTTTTAACATTGGACAGAACCTTCTTTAAATCTCCCACACTAGTTGCTATGGTCTGCATTTCTCCCAAACCCTTGTATACTTGTTCCAGTCTGTCATTAACAAGTTGAAATGATTGGGCCAATTTCTCATCCAAGGTTTTTTGTAGTTTTTCATCCACATTTCTTCGGATATCTTCCAGCTGCCTGTTGTTTTCCTTGGTTAAGGTATTGAGCTTGCTTTCCGTTACATTTCTTATGGCCTCCAGCTTAAGCTCATTTTCCATTCTCATCTTATTCAATGTTTCGTTTAACTCCGAAAGCCTTTTATCTTGCAAATCCGCCATATTCCTTTGATTGTCAGCAACCAAATTGCCGTAATTCTTAAAATACGAATCCAGCCTTGTATTATCCTTTAAAGACTTATCCAAAGTATTAATTTTTAAAAGTAAAAGTATTGCTACAAAAAGCAATACTATTACGATACCCAATAATAAATATTCCATTATTTCCCTCTGTGTTTTAATTCATCATTAATCAACTGGTATATACCTTCATAATCGGATAATACCATCTCCGTAAACCCGTCTTTATTGATCAAATATCTTTCATTATGGCCCTTTTTTAAATCAGTAAGATCATTGGCCAGTATATAATCCATATCATTCTTGTTGCATAGTGCCGAAGCAGTATCAAACAATTCTCCCTTGGTCACCCCATCTAAAAGCTTGCAGCCTATAAGCAGGGAATTGGGAAACCAAAACCTCAATTTTTCAATTATTTTAGGTGTCATAGTAAGCTTAACCGTCAAATTACTTTGATAGCTACTTATCTTAGAGCTGTCATCCAGCTTACACTTAGGATCCTTTAATATTCTCAAAATATCATCGGAAGTTTTTACCAAATCCATGCAAGAGAAGATTTCATCCGCCATATCTTCCATTAAGAAGGAAAATTCCGCTTTATAATCCCCCACAGCCGAGGCATGTATAACTGCGTCCACATCATCGTTCTCCGCTTCCCTTTCCATGGCTTTTAACATTTCATCTGCGGTTTCTACCCTAACAATTTTTAAATTATTATCCTCCATTGCTCTAACAGAATTATTCAATATCAAAACCACATTATATCCCGCATCACAAAAGATTCGGCCCAAAGAAACTGCCATACCCCCGGTTGACATATTTGTTATTTTCATAACTTCATCGATGGGCTCATTAGTAGGTCCTCCGGTAATAATTACTTTCATGTTACTCCTCCGATTCCTCATTCGGTACCAAAACCTGATAGCTTTGATCAAGCTCTCCTAAAGAATTTCTAAAATCAGTTATAACCTTTTTTAATTTCTCAAGCTTCTTCTTATTTTCCTTTAAGCTTATCTCTTCCTTACGCCTTATTTTATCCATACAATCAAAATAGTCTATGCTGTCTTCTATGACCTCATCAAGATAAGCCATATTCTTGTCTAACAGCATCATGGCATTTTTTGCGTCTCCGTCGCTTTGCTCCTCTTCATTCAGCATTTCCAAAACCTTATAGAACTCCGATAATTTATCTTTTAAATATTTAAAATTCTCTATATCCTCGGTAAAATCCTTTTTCTTGAATGTAAGCTTGCTGGACTTAGCCATGGCTGCCGCATTAATAACAGAAAAATCATGAATGATAGTTTTATAGTATTTTTCCACAACGCTTATAATATCTTCTTTAAACAATTTTAAGACCTCCTAAATCTCTTATTACCTCTCCCGCCATTATAAGGCCGGCTACACCTGGTACATAACTCATGGACCCTAATATCCCATTTTGAGTTAATGCTTTTTCCTTCGAATAAACAACTTTTAAATGCTCTATATCTCTTTTCTTTAACTCTTTTCTTATTTTTTTCGCCAACGGGCAAACGCTTGTTTCACTGATATCCGCCAGCTGAAACATGTCATTTCTTATCTTACCTGCAGTCCCCATGGATGAAATTATTTTAACATTATTCTTGTAACAATTTTCGATTAAGTCCAGCTTGTCTTCCACAGAATCTATGGCATCTATTACATAATCATATTCTTTTAAATCTATTTCAAAATCCTTATTATAGAAATCACATATACCGGTCACCTTTATTTCCTCGGATATCTCTTTTATTCTATTCTCCATAGCCGAAGCTTTTTTAGTACCAATATTATTCTGATAAGCTATTAATTGTCTGTTAATATTGGTGACATCTATAACATCACCGTCCATTACGGTGATATTTCCTATTCCGCTCCTGGCAATGGCTTCAGCAGCAAAGGAACCAACCCCGCCTAAACCTATAATTAAGACCTTGCTGTTTCTCAGCCCTGCCAATCCGTCTTCACCCATTATGATTTCTGTTCTTTTAAGTCTTTCCACTTATACATTTCTCCCACAACTTTATATATGGTATCCTTGCTAAACCCTCTTGCAGTCAATCCTCTGCTAATTTTACCAATCAGTTTTTCATCGATATCTTGAAATTCATTACAAGTCTTTTTAGCATACAAAATGGCCAACTCATACTCATCAAATAGGTTCTCTTCGATGTAATCATCCAAGGTCTCTTCTATTATCTGTTCCGAAACCCCTTTATTTAAAAGCTCCGCTTTTATTCTAATGGAGGATCTGTATTTGGCAACTGAATAATCGATATAGCTGAGAGAATACTGATAGTCATCAATATATCTTAGCATCTTAAATTCATCTATGGAATTATCAATCTCATTTATGCTGTAACCCTTTGATTTTAGATATTCCCTTACCTCATATTCGGTACGCATTCTATTTGCCAAGTATTTGCTTGCACTTTCATAAGCGCTGTTATTAGAATTCATAAACCTCTCCACCTGAAGCTATTATGCATTTTTCTTTAAAATACTCTTTGAACATTAATATTGCTTTCATTCCTGTGCAGTGAACCGGCATAATAAAATCAGGATTATATTCCTCAATGGCCTTTATAGCTTCCATAATTTCTTCATTACCCGCCGGGTACATATGAAGTCCCGCAAATATACCTTGTATTTTTTCGCCGGGGAAAAGCTTTTGGGCATATTTTATAGCCGGTAAAATGCCCTTGTGGCTACAGCCGTCAAATATGAACAATCCCTTATCTTCATTTTTAACCACTAAAAATTGTTCGTGGCTTAAATCATCTAGTACCATGGAACCATCTTCCCTTTCAATATAGAAGGGCTCCGTCGGAGAAACCCCCGCAACATCCGGTATTGTTCCCGAAAGAATTATGTTTTCACTAAGTTTTACCGCCCCATCGGTTAATACGAATCTGTCCTCAAGTCTTTTCAGTTCATCCTTAGGTATCAAAACCCCACAATTATAGTCATCTATTACACCTTTTTCCATTCCATGAAAAACCGAAAACGCGTTTTTATGTATATATATTTTAGCTTTGTCGTTAACCTGACAAAATCCGGGTATTCCCCCCGTATGATCATAATGTCCGTGGCTGATGGCAACTGCATCAACGTCTTCCAAATCAACACTCATAACTTCGGCATTATCTATGACCATATCCGTTGCGCCCAAATCATATATGATCTTTTTTCCGTCGGCTTCTATCAATATGGAAAGCCCCCATTCGGCATTAACATCGGGTTTTTCGGTTTTATTGTCAAGCAATACTGTTAATCTCATGTAATCCTCCTAATTAATCATTTCCATTTCAATTTGCATATTATCCTTTATGCTGCAAACCGCACAGAATATATCGTCAGCTATTTCCACATCATTTAAGTAATAATCCGTTCCGTTAATATTAATACTATCAACCAAATCATGGTTTAAATCCACAAGCTCCGGCATTTTATCAAATACTGACAATCCCAAGGCCTTAATTAAGGCTTCCCGCCTGGTCCACAGCCGGTAGAATCCATACTCTCCCCAAAGCTCTATGTATCTGTTCTCCAATTCCGAAAATATTTTTTTTGCTATTTTATCCTTGTCCTTATCCTTTGATACTTCAAGGTCCGCCCCTATCAAAGCATCACTGATGGCAACCATCCAAAGCTTTTTGGAATGAGACACGGAAAACTCAGCCCTGCCATCCTTTAGGTAAGGCTTGCCCATATCCCCTATTCCAATATCATCCTTGTCATAGCTTTCATCCAAAAAATCATTTAAAGCATAAAGAAGCAGCGCCCTGCTTTCTTCTTGCCCGCCTTCATAACCCTCGTAAAAATAAACCTTCAAAGCTTCACCCTCTTATTTTTTATTTTTATAAATAGTCGTTTTATAACCATCGGCTCCATAAACCAGGCATTTATTAATCCTGCTTATTGTTGCTGTGGACGCACCGGTTTCCTTTTCGATTTCAGTGTAAGTTTTTTTATCAGCCAGCATCCTAGCCACATGGTACCTTTGAGACATCTCTTGTAATTCCTTCACGGTGCACAGATCCTCAAAAAATCTGTAGCACTCCTCTTGATTTTCCAAAGATAATATTGCTTCAAACATTTTATCTATGGCATCATTTTTAAATTTAGATTCGTAACTCATTTCCCCTCCAAACAAGACCACTAGAATAGACTACTTCAAATTAATTATGCCACTAACCGGACTATTTTGCAAGAATCTCCAATGCTTTATTAAGCTGCTCATCTTGGTTAGTATTAAGATTATCCTTTATTATAATATCCGGTGTAATACCAATCTTATTAATAACATCACCACTTGGGGAAAAATACTCCATTGTAGTAAGCTTTAAGGCGGAGCCATCGCTAAGTTCAATATGCTCTTGCATCACACCCTTACCAAAGGTTTGAGTCCCTATTAATACTCCCCCGTCATTATCTTGTATCGCTGCACTCATTATTTCCGAAGCACTGGCGGAATTTTCATTTACCAAGAGGACATATTCCATATCCGTGGATAACACATCCGAATTATAGACTTCCTCTTCGTCATTTTTGTTTTTAGTTATTAGCATTTTGCACTCGGGAAGTAAACTATCGGTAATATCAAGACAGCTTGAAACAAGACCCCCGGGATTATTCCTTAAATCAATGACAATTTTTTCTACCTTACTGTTAGTAAGACTGACCATTGCCTGTTTAAATTCATCTCCTGTGTTAAGCCCGAAGGAATCAATATCGATATATCCTATATTGCCATCTAAGATTTCGTAGTTAACCGTTTTATTGTCTATTTTAGCCCTGGTTATTGTAAGATCAAAGGTTCTTCCATCTCTTTTTAGAGTTAACGTCACATCGGTTCCCGCTTCCCCCATAATATTATCGGACATTATATTAATATCATCATATTCCTTACCATCAACATATAGTATCGTGTCTCCGATTTTAATTCCCGCTGCCTTAGCAGGGCCCTCAGAATTCAAATCAATCACCACATATTCATCCTCTATCTCAGTATAGGTAATACCAATTCCGTAATATGAGCTTTTCAAAGACTGCTTCCAATTATCATACTCCTCTTTGGTATAATAATATGCATAATCATCATCCAGCATTCTGACCATTTCTTTTGCTATATAATCCTTATAGTCTTCATCCCTTGTATATATGGCCTTTTCTTCTATTTCTTTGTCTATTTCATAATACTTCCCCACACTCTCTATGACATCTTCGATTGTATTAATATCTTCCTTGGAAACAAGTACCATATCCTTTACAACGCTGAAATAGAAATATATACCACCTAATGTCAACATGGAACCCATCAATAGTGATATTATTACAGTTCTTAGCTTACGCCCTTTATTACTCATATTAATTCCCCTCATCTATATCAATAACCTTCATCTGTACGCTGATCTTATTATTCCATTCATTTATTTCAATCAGACCTAAAAGGTTTACTTCCTTTGAACTATTTAACATTTCCCTGTGCTTTAATGCATTATTAAACAATATGCATTGAATAATATTTTTATCCTTGTCCTCGGCCATAAATCTCACATGTTCATTGGATGATCCCATGAACCTAATGTCTTTAAGTAAAACTCCGTTAATTTTAAAAATCGGATACTCGTTGTCAGAGCCTAAAGGTTCCATCAATTCAAGTGATTTTATAAGATTTAAATCAGCATCCTTTACTCCGATTATTAAATCCTCTTTATTCTCCAGCTGAAAAATCAGAGGATTTTCCCTTGCTATTAAATCCATTTCTTTCGTTAGGCTTCCCCTTATTTCATTCAGCCTTCCTGCCTCTGCGGTAAAACCACAAGCCGCTTTATGACCTCCGAATTTTATGAAAAGATTATTATTATTACTAAGCATATTATATAAATTCACGCCCTGTATTGACCTGCCGGTGCCTTTTAAATAATCCCCGTTGTTCGTAACTATTATAGTGGGCCTTTTGAAGTATTCTTTTATTTTACCGGCTACTATTCCTGTAATCCCCTCATGGGCATTCTCTGCATTTACCACCAAAAAACTGTCATCCTTGTGATTCTCGTTTACTATTTCTATGCATTTTTTGTAAATATCATCCTGCAAGCTCTTTCTTTTATTATTGATATCAACAAGCATAGACCCGTATTTTTCAATTTCTTCATCATCTTCCGCCATCAGCAGTTTTAATGCGATTTTCGCATCGGACAATCTCCCGGCAGCATTAATCTTTGGAACAATCCCATAGGAAATCTCCCTGGCATTAATTTTGTTTATATCGATGGAGCTTTTATTAAAAAGCTTCATTATTCCCTTGTTACATTCACCGGTTTTGATTAGTCTTATGCCGTATTTTACCAGTGTTCTGTTTTCGTCAGTGAGACTTACCATATCACCTATGGTACCCACCGCAACCAAATCAAGAAGCTCTGTTATGTAACATTTGGGTAACCCTAATTTTCTTTGTATTCCTTGAGCCAGCTTATATGCTACTCCCACCCCGGCAAGTTCATTAAAGGGATAATCATCTCCCGGCTGCTTTGGATTTATAACCGGGCCATCTGAAATAACTTCCCCCACCGTATGATGATCCGTAACCAAAGTATCCATACCCAGGCTCCTTGCATATTCAACTTCATTTTTTGATACCGATCCGCAATCAACCGTGATCAGAAGATTACACCCCATACTATGAATCTTTTCTATCGCCGTCATGTTTAATCCATAGCCCTCATCAATTCTAGAAGGTATATAGTAGTCCAAATTAACCGTCAATTTGCCCAAAAATTTCAGCAACAGTGCCGTGGATGTAATCCCATCCGTATCATAATCACCATATATTACAATCTTCCTGCCACCATTGATATTATCTAATATTAAATCCACTCCTGCTTTCATATTCTTCAGCAGGAATGGATCATAAGTTAGCTTTGGTTTGATTGAAAAATATTCTCTTAAAGCATCTTCTCCAAAAATACCCCTATTTGCCAAAATCTCTATTATGGGATTTGGTATATTTTTTAAATTTATTTCATTCATATATTATCCTTGATTAATAGTAAGATAATGGGTCCACTGTAGAGCCATTGACTCTGACTTCAAAGTGTAAATGAGGTCCGGTGGAAATACCTGTATTTCCGGAAGTTGCTATAACTTGACCCTGATCCACCCATTGACCTTTTGAAACCTTCAATGTATTCAAATGGGCATAAAGTGTAGACAGTCCATTGCCATGATCAACTATCACGGCATTACCGTAGCCATAATAGTATTGGGAAAGTATAACCACTCCGCTTTTAACAGAATATACCGGATTACCAGTTCCCACTCCTATATCTATCCCCGAATGGAATTTGCTGTATCCCAAAACCGGATGTATTCTGTAACCATAGTAGGATGTTATCCATCTTGTAGTTGTAGGCCAAATCATACCTTGGGAGGACGGGTCGGAAGCGCCTCCGTTTATTGCTTCATCTATTTTCTTTTGGGCCTCCGCCTGTAATTTCGATATTTCCGAATTAAGACCTTTTGCATCTTCATTCAACTGGTCTATCTGATCCTCAAGGGATTTTTTGCTCTCTTGAAGCTCTTCTTTCTTACTCTCGGCAACAGCCATTTCCCTGTCAAGCTTGCCTTTACTTATCTCTAAATCAGCTTTGATACCCTCTATTTCTTCATAATCGGCTTCCAGTTGATTTAGAATTTCTTTATCATAACTATATATATGCTCTATCATTTCAACATTGGATAAAAAGTCGGAAACACTGTTGGAACTGAATATTATATCCAAAAATCCAACTGTACCATTCTTGTACATGGCCCTTATTCTTGAATCAATACCCTCTTGTCTTTCTTCCACTTCAAGCTTCTTTGCCTCCAAATCGTCTTCCGTTTTGGTTATTTCTTCCTGAGTACTTGAAATTTCATCATTTAATTCGTCTATTTCCTTTTGCTTTGCCTCTATATCCTTAGTTATCCTTCCAAGTTCCGTTTCCGCATCTTCTTTTTCATCTTTGACTTGATTTAATTCGTCTTTTTTATCTGATATTTCATCAGCATAAACATAACTAAATCCCACAGTAACAGTCACCATGGTTAGTATCATAAGAAGGGAAAGACATTTCTTAAATAACTTCATATCATCACCTTGTATAATGAAATTATAGGGAAATTCATTATACATTTTCCTTTCTGGATTATTTTCTATATAATCTTTTTAGACGCTGTGGATTAGTTACATCACCTATAGCATGCTACCCTATGTAGTA